>Ga0307477_10000022_pt1 | contig 264958 bp, 233 predicted proteins | sample atmos_gasesECM2C_FD_203316 | JGI IMG/M metagenome (GOLD analysis project Ga0307477, IMG submission 203316) | Hardwood forest soil microbial communities from Morgan-Monroe State Forest, Indiana, United States - atmos_gasesECM2C_515 | ecosystem: Environmental > Terrestrial > Soil > Temperate...
GTTGCCAACTGGGGTGAAAATCACATCCAATAAGAACCATCGAAGGCTCCTTCCTCTCCGAGAGCTTCGGTCCTCAACCAAAAGCTTACTCGGTCTGCGAACGGAGCCTTCGCTCTTATCCAATCAATCCTTGCGGGTTTTGCAAGGGTGGGGCTGCTTTTCGCTAGCCTCTTCTGCCCTCCAAACCTTTTAACCTTCAAACCTGCGAACCTTACCAACTCTTTTCTCACCACTCGTCATACGGAGGGCATGCCGTGCCCCTACACGGATGGGAGCGGAGGGCGGAGCTTGCCGGAGGCGAGGGCGTCGAGGGCGCGGACGCGGGCGGCGAGTTCGGTGGCGGTCAGGCGGCGCTCGCGGTAGAGGCGGCGGAGAAAATCATCGGCCGGCTTTTCCCCTTTCTGCGCGTTGCATTCCATGCAACTCGAGACCAGATTGCGGTAGGAATTGCGGCCCAACCGCGCCTGCGGCACGACGTGGTCCAGGCACTGGACCGTCGGCGTGGTCCGGCGCATACAGTAGAAGCATTGGCCGCGTTCGCGCGCGTGGATGGCCTTGCGCAGCGTCATGTTCCGCAGAAAGTCCGTCTCCTCGAAGTTAACTGCCGCGCGGGCCCCGATTCTATCGGGGCGGGCGCGCGTCCCCTGTTCCCTGGCGGCGGAACGGCTCTCGATGCGATTCAACCTCACGGCGCGAATCTCGTCGGGCAACCGCACCTCGACCAGATGCCCCGCTTTGCTGCGTTGCACCAAGCGCAAAGCGCCTTGGGCGACGAGGCGGCGCACGGCTTCGCGTACCGGCCCCGGGGATAGCCGGATATTGCGTCCCAGCCACAGAATCGAAAAGCGGAGGCGGAGTTTCCCTTCCAGGCGGCTGTGCCGCAGGAGATGCGAATAGACAGCTCGGTCGATGACCGACAGGCGCAGACGCGGCGCGACCAGGTCTTCCAATTGTTTCCAGACAAGTTCGGCGTTCGGTTTTTTGTATTTCATGGTTGGGTCCAGAGTTGGATTAGAGGAGTTGAAAGTCCCGGCAGGGCCGGGATCTTCCCGACAAGGTCGGGACAGGTCGATCGAAATTCAAAAGTTGAAAGAAAAAGAAAGAATTTAACGCTGAGGCCACAGAGAACACAGAGAGCACAGAGTGCCCAGAGGCCGGAGATCACAGAGAAAAAGAGTGTCGCGTCTCGTAAACCCGGTAAAGAGACTCCAGCTGCTTCAGGGGCGCTGCGCGCCCTGGGCTGAAGCCCAGGGTCTACACTGGTTTCATTGTTGCTGACTTTAGTGTCGGAACCCGTTGATCTCGGGCGAGTTACGCCGGGGCTGAAAGCCCCGGCCTCCTATCAGCGGGGGCAAAGCCTGACGCGGGCAGGCAGCGACGAGCCGGGAGAATGCGGCGTAAAAAGAAAAAGGGCGAAACCGCGGTTGAGCCGCAGATTCACCCGAATTTAATTATACCAGAACGAGAGCGCTTTGCAAGCGCTAATTTCAGGCGTTAGTGGTTCAGTTTCAATTTCAACCCCTCGTGTCACGATTCAAGAAACTCAAACTGAACCATCACCACTCAGGTAATTCTATGTAGCCTGGGCCGTGGAACACGGGCAATGGGTCAGTTTGAATTTTGACCCCTATTGTCACGATTAAGAAATTCAAACTGACGCACTACCGAATGACGAATCACGGGCAATGAGTCAGTTTGAATTTTGACCCGTAGTGTCACGATCAAGAAAATTCAAACTGACCCACTATTTGAATTCTGACCCCTATTGTCACGATCAAGAAAATTCAAACTGACGCACTACCGAATCACGGACTGTCTTGTGTCTTGCTACGCCGGGCGCACCAGCCTAAACTGAACTTTATGATTCCGGCGTCCTTCCAAATTCGCGACCTGACGATTCGGCCTGCCACGGTGCTGGCGCCGATGGCGGGCGTCACGGACACGCTATTCCGCCGCGTGATTCGCGGACTCGGCGGCTGCGGGCTGCTGATGACGGAGTTCACCAGCTCCGAAGGCATCACGCGCAGTGCACAGAAGACGCTGCGGTATCTCTTTTTCCAGGAAGACGAGCATCCCATCACGGCGCAGCTTTTTGGCGCAAGTCCGGCGGTGATGGCGGATGCAGCCAGGATGGTGGAAGACTTGGGCTTCGACGCCGTGGACATCAACCTAGGCTGCCCCGCAAAAAAAGTGGTGAAGTGCGGCGGTTCGGGACTGCTGCGCGATCTGCCTCTGCTCGAAGATATTTTCCGCTCCGTGCGCAACGCCGTAAAAATTCCTCTCACGATCAAACTCCGCGCGGGTTGGGACGAGAATTCGATTGTCGCTGTTGATGTGGCCAAGTTAGCCGAATCCCTCGGCGTCGAGGGCATCGCCGTGCACCCGCGGACGAGGGTGCAGGGTTACGCGGGGCGCGCGGACTGGGAACTTATCGCCGCGGTGAAGCGAGCGGTGCGGATTCCCGTGATCGGGAATGGCGACATCAACACGCCGGAGGACGCGGAACGCGTGGTGCGCGAGACGAACTGCGACGCGGTAATGATCGGCCGCGCCGCCGCCACCAATCCGTGGATTTTCGCGCAAATGGCGCAATTCGCGGCGACTGGCCGGTACGACACGCCGACGGACGCCGACCGGCACCGTTTACTTTCCGGCTACTATCAGGAAATTAAAACTGCGAACCAACCCGATAGCATTGGCAAAATGAAGCAGTTCGCTTGCTGGTTCACCCATGGCGTGGGGAACGGCGGCGAACTTCGTCGAACGGTTCATGCGGCGAGAACGCCCAGCGAGGTGCTCGAGAGCGTCGAACGCTTCTTCGAGAGCCGCGCCGCCGCGGAGGGGAACCCAGCCAATGGCCCAGCTCAGCACGCTCGCGTTGAAACCTCGGTCGGAACGTAGAATGGCGGTCCGCTTGCCGCTCAAAGTCCGCGGACACGACACCCGCGGCGTTGCCTTCGAAGAAGAAACCTCCAGCGAAAATTTGTGCCGCAGCGGAGCGGCGTTCCTGACGCGCTTCAACGTCGCCGTCGGCTCCGATCTGGAGATTCGTATTCCTCTTTCGCGCTATGCCTCGCGCCGCGGTGAATCTGATTTCCAGACTCAGGGGCGCGTCGTGCATGTTGCAAACTCGCAGCCTGACGGCGAGCGCCTGGTCGGCGTGCAGTTCACCGGCCCGCGCTTCCACCGCGTCTTCCGCTCCGAATCCGCCGCTTAACCCGCGTTCTTCACCCCCTGTAGGTACGCCCGCCGCTGCCCACACTTTTCCCTCGACCCTCGGAGTTCCGCAATCCACTTGTCCGATTAAGCGTTATACGGACAAGTGACGGGCGCCCCCTTTGACGTGAAGCCGCCTTCCCGGGCTAGTGACAACGCCGACCCGTGAGGAAAGCTATCGAAAGCGGGCAACAACCAGCGTCAGATCGTCTGCCTGTTCTCGGCCGCTGTAGTTTTGGACAGCCGCGACAATCGCTTCCAGCAGGGCTGAAGCAGCCATGTCTTTGTTGGCGCGAACCGTGTCGAGTAAACGAAGCTGGCTGAATTCTTCACCGTCGTCTCCAGCCGCTTCGGTTACGCCGTCGGAGTACAGGACGAGCGTGTCCCTCGAGGCGACGGCCACCTCGGCGAGGCGGCATTGCCACTTCTCAAAAAGCCCCAGGACAGTACACGTGGATTCGAGCCACTCCACATTTCCATCGGCTCGCAAGAGCAAAGCCGAGGGATGTCCGCAGTTGGCATAGCGCAGACGACCCGTGGCATCCTCATAATCTGCGAAGAACATTGTCGCGTACGCTTCATCAGCCGTGTTTTCGTAAAACAAACGATTCACAGATTCCAGCAGCCGCGGCAAGTCCTCCAGCGCTGCGGCGTATTGGCTTCGCAAATTTGCCTGCAGGTTGGCCATCAGCAGCGCCCCGGAAAATCCCTTTCCTGCGATATCCGCCAGCAACAACCCGAGCCGTCCAGGTGCGAACTCCAGGAAATCGTAATAGTCCCCTCCTACCTGGCGCGCCTGGATGCAGCGTCCCGCGTACTCAAGTGTGCGGAGCGAAGGCAACTTCTGCGGGAAGAGCCTGGCTTGAACCTGCCTGGCCATTTCGACTTCATGAAGGGAGCGACGTTCCACCTCCATCCGCTCCGCCATCTTCTCCGCCAGCTGAATATTTTCAAGAGCACTGCCCGCCTGACTGGCGACCGAAACCAGCAAGCGTTTATCTTCGCCCGAATAGGGCTCTTCTGAGAGACGAGGGCCAAGAACCAGCAAGCCGATCAAGCTGTTGCTGCGCTCCAAAATCGGCACCAGGCATTCCGGCGCCAACGGGGCAAGCAGGGAGAACTCTGCAGCGCCGGGCGATCCCGCCGGCGGCACGTCCTGCGATTTGCCCGGGCGTGCCAGTTTAATCAGAACCGGCTCGTTTACGGGGAGTGTTTCAAGTCCAGGCGGGATCGCTCCGCATTCCGCGATGAGACGCGCATCGGCGCCCTCCAGGTAACAGGCAAGCGTTTTGGGGTGCAGGGCCTCGCGAAGATGGTTTTCGAGAAGCCGCGCAAGTTCGTGACGGTCGGTTACGGTCCTCGTCTTTTCCGCGAGATCCTGCAAGATGATGCGCGCATCATAAGCGCTTCGAAAGAAGGCCCGATCGATGCGCTCGGTTCCCCGCCTGACCATGGGCGCTGCGACCCAGACCAGCGTAATTCCAAAAACTGCGCTCAGAGCCATCCCCGTATTCGAATCGGTCTGGAAGAATCGCGAGAAAGTATGCGTGAAGAGCACAATGGCGGAAGCTCCCACGATGAAAAGCAGAAGGGTGAAACCTTTTTGTACGAGGACGTACCGCGCGCTCACCCTCAGCAGCACCGGGATTTCCATCACTCGGTATTTCACGACCGCATAAGCGAACGACAAGGGGTAGAGGAGCACAACGAGGACGAGCACCGTATCGAGCCAGAACGGCGGGCGGTATCCCGCAAAGTCAATGGCTGCGCGTTCGATGACGATGGGCAGAACGCCGAGGACGGTGCCCCAGAGAATCACACGCGCTTTCCGGGAGGCTTCGGGAGCGCCGAGAGTTCCCGAAGCATTTCCCGCCAGCGAGATCATCCCCAGGGCCAAGAATGCGTAACGCCACGAAAGGTTGGCGATGTCGGCGGCGCGGTCACCCATGAGCTTCACCACCGCCTCGGTCAAGCGGGCGTCGATTCGCATCCAGGGCAATACGAAGAAAGCTCCCAGCGCCAGGCCGAACCACTTTAGCCACGGAAAGCGACGCTCGAGAGGGGAGCGGGTAGGAAACACCGCAAAGAAAAGGTAGAACAGCGAAGAGAGCATCCCTGCGAAGACAGCTCGATAAGCGAGACCAAATGCGCGGAGTGGCGAAGGCAGGAGAAGCGGATTAAGAAAGTTTGGGACGGCGACGAACGCGCAGAACAACAAAGCCAGGAGCCAGGCGTTGAGATCCTCGAGCCGCAGGAACAGAACCGTGAATCCAACCACAAGAAACAAAACGGGGAACGACCCCGTTATCTGTTGCGCAGATGTCCTGGCCAGCCCTTCGGACGCGTTGCCCGGTGAGGCATCCCGGAAGACGCCATGCAAAACAACCGCCTTCGGCTCGCCCACGCGCTCGACGGTCAACTCGACTGTGCCGCCTGGCCGCCCGCGGCTCCAGGCTTCGTCGAAAGGAGCCGACGTCATAAGAGGCCGGCCGTTGACTGCTACAATGCGGTCGTTGGCTCGCAGGCCTGCTTGCTCCACGGGGCTCCCTGGGACCACGTCCAGAACTGCGACCGAGTGTGCTTGCTCGTCGTATCCGTTCTGAAGGACGTTCTTATTGAAGCCGAGCTCCACGTGAGGACGGGCGTAACGCACGTTGTACATCCAAAGGAAACTGTAGAGCGTCGTAGCGGCCGCAAGGAACGTCGCCAGCGTGGCAAGCAGGGGTCGGGGCAGTGTAGACCAGCGCCGCATAGCCGGCGAACTCCCGAAGGTGCGTACTGCTGAAAACTGCAGCCTACGATGCCGCCTCTCCCCAGTCAATCAACTCAAGGCTAACCCTATGTAGAGGCGGGACGGCACCTGTCCCGACCCGGTCGGGAGTCCGGCCCGCCGACCTGAAGATCGGCCGCTACAAAGGCCCGGGGCAGGCGGAAGGACGGACAGGCGGGGCAAGTACGTAGTTCACCGCGGTATAAGGCCGTTATACCATGGCCTTGAAACATTCGGCCCACACAAGTCAGCCTGAATTCCGGCGGCCGTCGCGAGCCGCATAAAGTGGGAGGGGAAAATGATCCTGATTACTGGTGCCAGCGGAAGTGTCGGCAAAGTGGTTTTGAAGGAGGTGAGCCGGAAAGAGTCCAAGTTTCGCGGAATGTTCCGGTCGAAGGAGGAGGCCGCCAAGGCACCCTCGGGATGCGAGTCCGTGCTGGCGGATTATTCGGATAAGCAGAGTCTCCGCAACGCTCTGGATGGAGTGACGTCCGTCTATGTTGTGTGTTCTCCGATTCCGCAACTCGTGGAACTGGAGAGCAATATGCTGGATGCGTGCAAGGAATCCGGGGTAAAGCATGTGGTGCTGAATTCAGCGCTCGGAGCGGGAGACTACGGGAAATCGTTTCCGAGCTGGCACCGCAAGGTCGAAGACAAGCTCAAGGCGACAGGGATGAGCTACACGATCCTGCGGCCCAACGGGTTTCTGCAGAACATCGTTGCCTACAATGCTCCCAGCATTCGGACGCAGGGCGCGTTTTACGCTGCCATGGGCGACGCGAAGGTCAGCTATCTGGACGTTGGCGACATCGCCGTTGTCGCCGTCAAAGCGCTACAGGGGGGCACCCACGCTGGGAAAACCTATGAATTGAATGGGCCAGAAGCCATATCGAACCAAGAGCTGGCGAAGCGAATTTCCAAGGTCACCGGCCGCGCGGTGAAATACGTGGACATTCCTGAATCCGCACAGCGGGAGGGGATGCTCGGCCTGGGTATGCCGGAGTGGCAGGTGGCAGCGCTCCTGGAACTTCAGCAGTATTACAAGCAGGGTGGCGGCGCAAAAACGGATGGCCTTCTACGCGCCTTGATCGAACGCGATCCGGTGACACTCGATCAATATCTGACGGCGAATGCACGGGAATTTCGAGATCAGGCCGCGTCCGCCTGAAGAGGGAGAGCCAGGATGAGCGCATCGGCGGAACCCCCCAGGGATTGACATACAGTGGCAGGGCGATCTGAGATTGACAGGAGAGGGGCGGCTGCCGTATGGTTCTGCGCAAAGTTAAAGTTGCAACCGGAAATTCCGGAAGGGTGTCCTAAAGGGGGGATTCCACATGAGACAAATCAGGAAGCATGCGTTTTATCTGGCGGCGGGAATCGTATCGGCACTGTTGTTTGCCGGGAATGCTTATGCACAGTTCGTGTGCCCGGTCACGCCGCTTACGCTTACAGGAACATTGGTGGAGGATGGCGCGAGTTTCTTGATCGAGGTTCCGGCTAATTGGAATATGACGAAGACGCTGTTCCTCTACAGCCATGGATATGTGGTTCCCGGCAGTCCGAACCCAGCAATGGATGTGGGGGATCCCCTTACAAGATGTTTCATGCTGTTGAACGGATTCGCGCTGGCGGGATCTTCCTATGCCCACGCGGGCTGGGCGATTCAGGAAGCTTTGCTCGACCAAATCGCGGTACTCGATATGTTCAAATTGCTGGTGGGCCAGCCGGCACGCACTATCGCGTGGGGCCATTCGCTCGGCGGAATTATTACCGCAGGGCTTATCCAGCGGAACCCGGAACGCTTTGACGCAGCACTCCCCATGTGCGGCGTGCTCTCCGGGGGCGTGGCGACGTGGAATACCGCTCTCGATTCGGCATTTGCGTTCAAGACGTTGTTTGCGCCAGAATTGCCGGCATTGCAGATCGTTGACATCACAAGTCCGAAAGCAAACCTGGGGGTCGCGGAAACATTGTTGGCAGAGGCGCAGTCCACCCCGCAAGGGCGGGCACGCGTGGCTCTTGTATCGGCGCTGGGCGATGGACCCGGTTGGTTCGATCCGGCGGCTCCGGAACCGGCGGAGGATGATTTTGCCAGCCAGGAGGCGAATCAATTCACTTGGGCCGCAAATGTTGATTTTGGCTTCGCCTTTGCGCTGCGATTCGAATTGGAATTCCGTGCCGGAGGAAACGTTTCGTCGAATGTGGGCGTGGACTACAGAAAGCAACTAGCGCACTCGATCGATCGAGAAGAAGTAAGAGCGCTCTACGAACAAGCGGGCCTCGATCTCAATGCCGACCTGGATACCTTGAACGATGCGGCGCGCGTGAGCGCGGATCCGCGGGCGCTCGAATACCTGGAGCAAAATATTATTTTTAACGGCGAGATTCACATTCCGGTTCTGACGATGCATACCGAAGGCGACGGACTGGTGGTGGTGCAAAACGAATCGGCCTATAAAAAAGTGGTGGACGAAGCGGGCAACGCGAAATATCTCCGACGGACATTCGTACATCGGGCAGGACATTGCACGTTTACACCAGCGGAAACGATCACCGCAGTACAAGCGCTGCTGAGCCGCCTGAACACCGGGAAGTGGAGTGATTTGCGGGCCGAGGACCTGAACGAGGGCGCAGCGGCGCTGGGGCAGCTCAATATCGCGCCGCCGGCATTTAGTGACTTCAAGCCGAGCCAGTATTTGAGGACGTTCGACGCGCTGACGGAAGAGAAAGAATCCCGAGAGCGGTGATCTCTGCCAAACTCATTTGCGTTTCGGTCGAGACCTAGTCGGTCGTTTCTTGTGACGCGCGGGCGGCTTCTTTCCGGTGCTCTGAGTTCCCGGCCGGCTGCCTGAACCCGCGGCCTGAGACCCCAGGCTGGCCGACGGGGCGGGCGCTGGATTCTGCGCGAAATCAAAACAGTCCGACATGCCGTCCGCTTTCGCATCGCGGTCATTCAACGGCGGCAGCCCGAATAACGTCTCGCAGAATTTGAGCAGGCTCACGTGCGAGTGAAGCACCTTCGAGATGTATCCGCGCTTGGCGTATGGGCTGAGCACCAGACAGCCAACGCGTGACCCGTAACGGAACTGTGTGCCGTTGAAGGCCGGATGCGTGCCGGGGTCCTTCCAAACCTCCACGTTTGGGGGATCAACATGGTCGAACCAGCCGCCCCAGTCATCCCAAGTAATGAAGATGGCGCTCTTCGCCCACAGCCCTCCCTGAACGACAGCATTCACTTGGTCCACCGTCCACTGCATGCCGTGTGTCACGTTGCCAATCAGCGGGTTGCCGCCTCGGTCGGTCGGGTCCGGGGGATGCTCGCTGGCGTCATGGGGAGCGTAGACCCACGAGACAGCGGGGAGATTCCCCGCGGCTGCATCCTTTACAAACTGGCCGGAAGTCAGGCTCGGCCGCCCGTGGAGCCCCTGGATAAAATCGAAAGCATACCCGCCGTAGTTCCGCCAAGTTCGGTTCACCTTGTCAAGACTTGCCGGCAACGAAGGCAAATTGAAAAGTGGGGAACCTACCGGAAGCCGGTACCGGCTTGGGTTATCAATGACCGGTGAAGCGGCCGCAATCAGCATAAGATGGTTGGGCGTTGATGGCCCGGCGACATCCGTGAAATAGTTATCGCAAAGGGTGAACTGCCGCGCGTAAGCGAAATAGGCGGGGATGTCCTGCTCAACGAACTGTTGGCGAACGGCCGTCTTGCTTCGGGTCAACCAGGCGCCGTGGCGGTGGTCGGGGTCCTTCGGCGGCGGGTTAGGTGAACGCTGCATTCTTGCGGCATTGGCACCCGGAAAAGTACCGAAGTAATTATCGAAAGCATGATTCTCCTTGATGATCAGCACAACGTGTTCGATCGGCGCCTGATTTGGCATGCGCTTCTCCTCTCAGGGCCGGGAGTATTCCAAGATGCAGCTATCAGACCGACTTTGAACCGGGACCCCGCCATCCGCTTTCGATTCTGTCCGGTTCTTATAGGGACCTCAAGAATTCGATGAGGGCTTCCTGATCGTTGCGATTCAGCTTCTTAAAGCGCTTGGTTACCTGACTGGCTTCGCCGCTGTGGCGCAAGATGGAGTCGCGCAGAGTTACGGATCGTCCGTCGTGCATCAATTGAGGACGCAAGCGAACTCCCCACAAGGGCGCCGTGCGGATCTTGTTTTGCGTGCTCGCGAAACTTTCGAGTGACAGATTCTTCCACTGAATCTGATACATATTGCGCCCGTAGTGTTCTTCCATGGCCATGACAATCCCATCGCCGGTTCCCACATCATGCAAGAGGAAATCCCCGAAAGGATGAAAGGTCTTTGCCGCGAGCGCGTCCGGGATCGTGAAGGTGCCGCCGTTGATCTTTGTTCCAGCGGCCGCGGTGGTCAAAGTCCGGACGTGACATGTGGCACATCCAATATTGTCGAAAAGATCGGAGCCCTTCTTCGCCGGGAGAGTCTCCGCAAGCTGTGCGTCGCGGGCGGGAGCCTTTGTCGCTCGCATGAATCGGGCAAAGCGATCGATATCGGAGAGCCCATCCGGACCCGGCTGGTCATTCGGCTCGGCAGCGGTATTGCAGAGTTTTGTCACTTCGTCCGGAAAGAGCCGATTGGTGATGCCCATTTCATTGAGGTAGGCATCGCCTGAAAACGACAGCAGGCTCGCCTGCTGATCCTTCCAACCAAACCGCCCAACTCCTGTCTGTCCTGGGGCCTCCACGATGGGTACATAGAGCACCTGGCCACAGATCTTGCCGTGCGGAGCCTTGCATTGGTCGTGGGAAAGATCAATTAGAGTTTGGTCGGCAAGGGCTTCGACGAAGCCGTCGCCCAAGAGATTGAGCGAAATGCGCGTGGTGCGGATTGTCTCGGTGTCGGGAACCCGCTCTTGAATCTCTGTGCTCGGGAACGCCCCGCTTGGGCAAATGGCGCGAAGATTTACCAGAGAGCGGCCGGTGATGGTTTCCGCTCCGTGAGCGATGGGGATTTCCGGATTGCGGAAACGTCCGTCAGGTCCCCGGTGCCCAACGCGCAATTCAGTGATTTGGCTAGGACCACCCGAAGTTGGATTCTGATGGCATTCGCGGCACGATTGGGCGTTATAGAGCGGTCCGAGGCCGTCAGCTAAGGCCTCAACTTCATCGAATTTCACTTGATCGGCCTGGTGGGTCGCGTCATCCGCCACGCCGTTACTCTTGTTGTCGAAGCCGGTGGGCGCTTCCGAAAACTGCGAGGTGACGGAAACGAGAACAAAGCTCAGGATAGCCGCTGTGACGAAGAGCCTCATGGGTTCTCCCTTCTCGAGCGGATTCAGAGCTGGGCTTAGTAAGGGAATATCACGTTGCCGACTCTCTGCAAAGACCAAAAAAGAAAGGGGCTGCTCAACTCAGCAAGCCCTTGGGACCACGAAGCTGGCGAATTGAGGCCGACCGAGAGAGGGTGCGGCGCGAAACTGGGGTAGTGGGTCGGCTTCTGGGAAGCGTGCTTGCAGGACCTACTGCCGAAAAATCGGGAAGCAGCTACTCTCCCGGCTTGAGTTGCTCCCTGTTACTGATTAGCTGGCCGTACGCGGCGCGGCGGGTAATGCCATGTTCCTTGGCAGCTAACTTAAGGGCTTCTTTGCGGTCGAGCTTGGCTTGATGCATGAGTTCCTCGACGCGGGCGGCGAGGGATTGAGGAGAGTCGGCGTGGGAGCCTGCACCAGACGCATCGGCAGGGCCGATGAGGAGCGTGATTTCGCCACGGGCGGGGCGCTCTTCAAGGGCAGTCAAGAGTTCGGAGAGTTTGCCGCGGAGGAATTCTTCGTGAAGCTTGGTCACTTCGCGGGCCAGGCAGGCGGGGCGATCGCCGAGAATCTCACGTACATCGGCGATGCATTCCTGCACCCGGTGGGGCGCTTCGTAAAAGATGATGGTGCGGTCCTCGATGCGCAGGCGTTCCAGGGCACGCTGGCGCTCGCCGGAGCGCGCGGGGAGGAAGCCGACGAAGAGAAACTCTTCATTGGGCAGGCCGGAGGCGGCGAGTGCCGCGAGGAGCGCGGAGGGGCCGGGGATGGGAACAACAGAAATCTTGTGGCGAAGGCAGAGTGTGACCAGGCGGTAGCCGGGATCGGAGACCAGCGGCATGCCCGCGTCGCTGACGAGGGCGATTTTCGCGCCTTGCTCGAGGGCGATGAGGAGTTCGGGCGCGCGAGTCATCTCGTTGTGTTCGTGATAGCTGACCAGCGGCTTCGCGATTTCGTAGTGATTCAAGAGCTTCTGCGTGTGGCGGGTGTCTTCGCAGGCGATCTGGTCGGATTCGCGCAGGATGCGCAAGGCGCGCAGGGTGATGTCTTCGAGATTGCCGATCGGCGTGGCGACGAGATAAAGGCATCCGCCTTCGGACTGCCCCGATGACGGCGCAGAGGCGGGCGCGGATTTTTCTCCGCTATTGTTTGAAGAACTCTTGCGGGACATGGTGAAGAGTCTAGCACGCGTTCCGGAGGAGAAAGGAGGCGCATGCTACAATTAAGTTTTTGGTGGCATGCAAGGAGGAGCTCCTTTGCCCCTGTACGAGTACAAGTGCCTGAAATGCGGCCGGCTTACGGAGAAGATCGAGGGCGTTTCGGGACCGTACCTGAAAAAGTGCCCCAAGTGCGGCGGCAAGGTCGAATCGGTGATCACGGCCCCGTCGATTCAGTTCAAGGGCTCGGGTTGGTACGTGACCGATTACGCGAGTAAGCCCAAAGGCGACGGAAAAGAGACCGAGAAGCCCGCAGGGGAGACGAAAGAAGCACAGGCGGCGAAAGATTCTTCCGCCAAAGAAAGCTCCGCGAAAGAGAGCTCGAGCAAAGAGACGAGCGAGAAGAAGCCAGCGAAGAAAAAATAGGTCCGGCCGAGGGAAGTTTCCTGCTTAAAGCTTCAGCGTCTTCAAGTAGCCGCGAAACGCTTCGCCAAGTTCAGGATTTAGCAGTGCGAGTTCCACCGTAGCTTTCAGGAAGCCAAGTTTGTCTCCCGCATCGTAGGAAATCCCTTCGTAAATGTAGGCCCACAACCCTTGCTCCTGCGCCAGGATGCGCAGAGCATCGGTGAGCTGGATCTCATTTCCCGCGCCGGGTTTGGTGCGCGCGAGGCAATCAAAGATGGCCGGGGGTAAAACGTAGCGCCCGGTGATGGCCAGATTCGACGGGGCGTCTGCAGGTTTCGGTTTTTCCACCAGATCGCGAATGCGCAAAAGGCGCGCGCCAAAAGGTGGCAGGGGAGCAGGCTCGGCCGCAACGATCCCGTAGAGGTGCGTCTTGTCTTTGGGGACTTCCTCCACGGCGATGGCGCCGACGCCGGTCGCTTCATAAACGTCGATCAGCTGTTTAGTTGCGGGATTTTCTCCCGGGATAAGAACGTCGCCGAGCAGGACGGCGAAGGGTTCGTCACCGACGAAGTCACGCGCGACCAACACGGCATGGCCGAGGCCGAGGGGTTCCTTCTGGCGCGTGTAGCTGACCTGTAACATATTGCTGATTTTGCGCACCATTTCCGCCTGTTCTTTTTTGCCGCGCTCTTCCAGGAATCGCTCGAGCATCGGAGCGTTGTCGAAGTGATCTTCGATGGCGTTTTTGCCTTTTCCCGTGATGATAATGATGTGCTCGATGCCGGAGGCGACGCATTCTTCGGCGACATATTGGATTTGCGGCTTATCGACGACCGCAAGCATCTCTTTCGGCTGGGCCTTCGTGGCAGGGAGGAAACGTGTTCCGAGGCCAGCGGCAGGGAGAACCGCTTTGCGAACCTTCCGCGCGGGAGCAGCATTCGATGAAGGATTTGATGAACTGGTCGCCATTATTTTTGCGAAGCTCGCAAAAGAAACGTGTGCACCATTTCTTTTGCACAGTAGCTGTGGGGCAGTGAGTTTGTCAATGTGAGCCGAGATCGATGACCGCGAGAAAGCAAGTGGGTCTTCGCGTGTGCTAGCATAATGTCGGGACTCGTATTTTTTTGCAATAGATCGCTTATGAGCTTGCGAATTCTGGGCATCGAATCTTCCTGCGATGAGACGGCGGCGGCGGTGGTCGCCGACGGGCGCGAGATTTTGTCCAGCGTGGTGGCGTCGCAGATTGATGTCCACCGGAAATATGGCGGCGTTGTGCCGGAGCTGGCTTCTCGCGAGCATTTGCGTCAAATCGTGCCGGTCGTGCGGGAAGCAGTGTCGCAAGCGGGGATGAAGCTCGCGGAACTGGATGCGATCGGCGTGACACAAGGGCCGGGGCTGGTGGGCGCTCTCCTAGTAGGAATTACGTATGGGAAAACGCTCGCCACAGCGCTGGGAAAGCCGCTGGTTGCGGTGAATCACCTCGAAGGTCACGTGCATGCCGTTTTTCTGGAAGCATACAAGACTGAGCTCCGGCCGAAGTTGCCTGCGGTGTGCCTGATTGTCTCTGGGGGCCACACAGTCTTGTATGAAGTGAAAAGGGAAGGCGAGCTCGGAAGCAATGACTGTGGCTTGCTGCGCTACAGGAAAATTGGGCAGACGCGCGATGATGCGGCCGGGGAGGCGTACGACAAGGTCGCGAAGTTATTGGGACTGGGCTATCCAGGCGGACCCATTCTGGACCGCCTTGCGAGGGCAGCGGATGGCGCGCCTGCGCCGGTGAAGTTTGGGCCAACGAAGACCAGAGGGAATCCACTGGACTTCAGCTTTAGTGGATTGAAAACGGCGGTGCTTTATCACGTTCGCGAGCACACGGGATACGGGCCGGAGATCCGCCGACGCCAAGAAGCGCTCGAACGCGGGGAAGGGAAGTTTGAGGAGTTGTTGCCGCTCTGCACTCCGCAAACACTGGGATTAGTGCGGGAATTTCAGAATGCCGTAGTGCGCGACCTAGTCGAGAGGACGATGGCCGCCGCGGAAGAATTGCCCGCAGGAAGTGTGTTGGTCTCGGGGGGCGTGGCCGCGAACAGCCAGTTGCGCGAAGCATTTGAGGAGCGTGCGAAGAGTGCGGGCATCGACGTGTATTTCCCCAGCAGAGCGCTTTCCACAGACAATGCTGCGATGATCGCCGCGGCGGCATATCCGCGGTTGCGCGCAGGTATTCTTGCGGATACGAGCCTCAACGCGGATCCCAGTCTGGCTTTGGCCTAGGTCCCATTTACCGCAGGGTTTGGTAGAGCGTAGGAACAGAGGGAAGCGGCCAGCCTCAGAAGGCCAGCCCTACAAAACCGGGCCTGAACGGCACGATTTGCAGCATCCAGTCCGTGTAGGGTCCGCCTTCTGAGGCGGACCGCTCCACCTCGCTATTCCCGAGGCGGTCGCCAGTCTAGCGCGGCCCAATTCGCGGGCATTTTCATACCGGTGAATGATCCAGAGAATGGGTAATCCTGGGCTCTCGAAACCATCTGTTTCCGCACAGGATTCAACCAGATATACCATGCTACCGATTCCGGATTTTCACCCGGACGAAGGATATGCTCGTAGAACCCCCTCTGCCATAAAATGCGCGGAACCTGCGCCGCGCACCTTCGGCCGGTCTTGATTTTGAAGCTCTTCACGAGATGCAATAAGTCACTGGCCGGATCCAGCCCCTCCGCAAGGAAATGCAGGTGGTCGGGCATGAGGCAATAGGCAAGCACGCTGAAATGGCAAGAGGCACACTCGGCACCTAATAGCGCGAGCAGGTCCAGGCAGTATTTCGAGTCCGAGAAAACGGCTTGCCGCCGAAAAGAACACAGCGTGACGAAGTAGCGTTGATAACCGACGTAGTTCGACTGCGCAAGATGGATGTTTTTCCGGACAGGCAAAAGATTCATGCTGAATGAATATAACGCACATTCTAACTGACAGGCAGCGGCCGGCCTCCCCGACGCGGGTCGGAGCAGGCGCCAGGCGGGCCCTACGAGGGAGAAAGAGCGGCCACGCTAAGTCCCTGGACAGCAGCGGGTATGACAAGCCGGTGACCATGCGGCGTGCGATATACTTTCGCGAGCATGGTCACCTCGCCGGGCCAAGGCGCGCGATTCCAATTTGCTAGCGATCAATCGCTGCTGGTTTATTTCGGCCAAGAGATCACACTCGACGCCCATCAGCAGGTCAGGAAACTTCTCCGGCTTCTCCAGTTGGAGCCCGTCGCGGGAATCCGCAATCTTCATCCCGCGTATTGCTCCTTGCTAGTCAAATTCGATGCACTTCGGTTGCGGCACGACGAACTGGAAGCGATTCTGCGGCAGTATCTCGAACGGTTGGAAGAAGTGAGCCTACCGGAGCCGCGGCAAATGGAAATCCCAGTGTGCTACGGGGGAGAGTTCGGTCCGGATTTGGCTGACGTGTGCGCCATCCACGGATTGACGCCCGCGCAGGCCATCGAGCTGCATGCTTCGGCCGAGTATCTTGTTTATTTTTTAGGGTTCGTGCCCGGTTTCGCGTATCTGGGTGGATTGCCCGAAGAGCTGGTGACGCCGCGGTTAGCAACGCCGCGGCGTAGGGTACCACGGGGCAGCGTGGGGATTGCGGGTGATCAAACCGGCGTGTATCCGTTCGCCACGCCTGGTGGATGGAGGTTGCTCGGACGCACTCCCATCGCAATGTTTCGGTCTGACCGTGACGGCTTGAGCCTCTTGTCCATTGGAGATCGCGTTCGATTCACGCCGATCACCGCCGAACGATTTGCGGCGCTGGAGAAGGCATGGGAGTGATTCAGGTGCAGGAACCGGGGCTCTTCACCACGGTTCAAGATCTCGGGCGAGAAGGTTTCGGCCCGCTGGGCGTTTCCGCTTCGGGAGCGGCTGACCCGATTTCACTTCGGCTAGGAAATCGTTTGGTCGGCAACGCTGAGGGAGCAGCTGGGTTGGAGATGACGCTGCTCGGCGGCACATTCCGGTTTCCGGACGGCGCCGTCCTGGCCCTGGCAGGCTCCGATTTCGGCGCGACCCTGGATGGAAGACCGGTCGAGTTGTGGAAGTCGTTCGAAGCGAAACCGGTGCAGGGGCTTCGCCTGGGGCCTACGCGGACGGGGGCTCGTTGTTACTTGTGTGTTCGGGGTGGAATCGCTGTGAAGCTCTTTCTAGGCAGTGCGTCCACGCATATCTTGAGCGGGCTTGGCGGTCACGATGGCAGGGCCCTGAGGAAAGGAGATGTGCTGAAGGTCGGGGAGGCGAACGGGTCTTACCGGAAAAGGACGCTGGCTGCGAAGGCGTTCGACGGCCTGTCGCCTCGTAAAGTCCTGCGCGTGACGCCAGGGCCCCAGAGTGATTGGTTCCCAGAGTCTTCGCAGCGTTTGTTCTACGGGAGCGCCTATCGTGTGGCGGAGGAATCCAATCGCATGGGTCTTCGCCTGGACGGCGCGGCCATACCAGCGCCTGCCGGTGGACGTATGATTTCCGAGGGCATTGCACTCGGAGCCATTCAGGTGCCGGACGGAGGGCTGCCCATCATCCTTTTTGTGGAGCAGCAAACCACGGGGGGATACCCGAAGATCGCAAACGTGATTTCCGCGGATCTGCACAGCCTGGGGCAGCTTCGCCCGCGCGATGAAATTCGATTTGAACGGGTAGGGTGGGAAACGTCGCGATCTCTGCTGAGAGAACAGGAAGAATTCCTGGCATCGGAGGACCTGATTTTGGGATGAAGCGCGCTCATTTAAAGATCGATCTGAATTGCGATATGGGCGAGTTGCCGGAGGCGATTGCCGACGGTACGCAAGAATCGCTGATGCCTTCGTTCACGTCGATCAACGTGGCGTGCGGCGGGCATGCGGGCGACGAACGAACCATGAAGACAACGGTCGAGCAGGCGCTTCGCTGGAAGCTGGCGATTGGGGCGCATCCCGGCTATGCCGACCGGGCAAATTTCGGGCGGGTGGAGCTGAAATTGCCTGCGGAAACAATCGCCAGTTCGGTTTTCGAACAGGTCCGCGCGCTTGCCGTGATTGCGGCCGGCTGCGGTGCGCGGTTGGCGCACGTCAAGCCGCATGGAGCGCTTTACAATCAGGCGGTGCGCAATCGCGAGATTGCGGAGGCGGTTGCCGAAGGGGTCGCTCGATGGGGCCGCGACGTCGTGCTTGTGGGTCTCGCTGGATCGCCGATGCTGGATGTCTTTCGGAAAGCAGGTTTCGCAGTGGCTGCCGAAGCATTCGCCGACCGGCGGTATGAACCGGATGGGACTTTGCGCTCGCGCAAATTTGAGGACGCTTTGATTCGCGATCCCGCGGAAGCTGGCCAGCAGGCGTTACGCATCGTTGAACGAGGGGTGGTGATTGCGTGCGACGGAACGGAAGTCTCCGTTGATGCGCAGACGATTTGCATCCATGGCGACACTTCCGGTGCGCCGGAGATTGCGGCGACGGTAGCGCGGACTCTACGCGAAGCGGGAGTTACGCTCCGTGCGCTGTCGCAGCCCTGAACGTCACTGGCGATTAGTGACGGGGATGCGCCAACACCGAGGGCGCAGAGAAAAGAAAAAGGCGGGCAAATTGAGGTTGCCCGCCGGATGATTGGAAAGCTTGCTGAAATGGGGCGCAGCGGTGCTGCGCCCCTACAAGGGAAATGGAAAAAGCTATTCGAATTTTTCGATCATCACGGGAAATTGCAGCTTGGCCTTGGCGAGTGACTTCACGACGATGGCCTCCGCGCTTTCCGCAGTGGTGTTGCGTGAAGTAGCCATTTCGCTCACGAGAAGGTATTTTGCGCGTTCCAGCATTTTCTTTTCGCGGAAGGAAAGGGGTTTGCTGCGGCTGAGGGAAACTAGGCTCTTCAGGACGACGGCGACTTCGAGGAGAGATCCGGTGCGCATGCGTTCGGAATTCTCTTTGAAGCGGTGTTTCCAGTCATGATGAGAGTTGAGTTTGCCTCTCTCGAGGAAGCCAAGGACTTTGGTGGATTCATTGGAACGAATGACGGAGCGAAGGCCAACCGCCAGCGCGTTTGACTGCGGAACCATCACGCGAAGGCCGCTGGAAACAATGCGAATCATGAAGTAACGTTCGGTTCTACCGTTTAAAATTCCGTAGCTAATTTGCTCTACGAGCCCAACGCCGTGGTTCGGATATACGACCTTGTCGCCGATCTTGTAGTCCATAGCTTCGGTTGCCCCCCTGGAGATACAGAAAGAGTTTATGGATTTGTGCCGGAAGAGTCAAGATATATCGTCTGGAATCAGGAGTTTAGGGAAAGTAGAATGCCATTTTGGCATTGGAATTGCTCTACGGCGGTGGTTAGAGTCGTGAATCCTGACACCAATTCCATTGCGAATCCAAACCTGAACGAGTTGCGAGCCTTTGAAGCCGGCGATGGCAGGCCGACGAAACCTTGGCAAACCAGCGTGTTCTTGCTTGGTAAGTTAGAATCGAAGCGTGGTCCTACTCGCTCTAGATACTTGTGATTCTCGAGGCAGCGTCGCGGTCTTGCAGGACGGACACGTTCTGGAGGTGTTGACGCACGAATCGAGTGAGGAGTATTCCGCATGGCTTCTCCCGGCGGTGCAGAGGGTGCTGAAGGCCGCGGGACTAAACATGGAGAAGGTGGATGCTTACGCGGTGGCTTCTGGACCGGGTTCGTTTACGGGACTGCGCGTAGGATTGACGACGGTGAAGGCTTGGTGCGAGGTGTACGGACGTCCGAGTGCAGCGGTTTCGCGCCTTGAGGCGCTTTCGTCGCAGGCCGAAGAGGGGGCCAAAGCTGTGGCAGTGTTCTTGGATGCACACCGGGAACAGGTTTTCGGAGCCCTGTATCGACGAAAGGACGAGAAATTGGAGCGAGTTGAAGATGAGATGGTTGTCGCGCCCGGGGAGTTTGTAGAGTGGGTCAGCGAGCGGTCAGGTGCGGATCGCGTAGCTTGGGTGTCGCCCGACCCGGAGCGAATCACCGACCAAGAGAATTGGGGGAAAGGGGAGAAGGCGGGTGAGAAGGTGCAAATAGTTTCGGCGGTATTCGCACCGGTGATTGGGAGGATAGCTCACCAGAGGGTGCTCGAGAACCGGGTTACGGATGCGCTGACGCTGGATGCGAATTACGTGCGGCGGTCCGATGCGGAGCTCCTCTGGAAGGGTGGAAGCGGCCATGTCCGGTGAAGCTACAGGCGTCTCCAAAAAGATGATGATTCGACTGCTTCGAACAGAGGATATTTCGGATTTAGCTGCGATCCTCGAGGAATCATCGGAAGCGGCAAGATGGTCCGGAGGCAGCTTTGAGAAGTTGCAGATGTCGGAAGGGTTTCTGGCGCTCGTGAGCGAGATGGCGGGGAGTGTCAGCGGATTTGTGTGCTGGCGTCAGATGGCGGACGAAGGAGAGATATTGAACCTCGCGGTTCGGCGTCAAAACCGAAAGAAGGGCGAAGGACGGGCGCTGCTTTCGGCTGCTTTGGGAAAGCTTCAGAAAGGGGGTGTGCGCCGGGTCTACTTGGAGGTGCGCGAATCGAACACGACCGCCATCGCTTTTTACCAGAAGCAGGGTTTTTCCATAATGGGAAGACGGCCTGGCTACTACCGGGAACCGCAGGAAGCGGCTGTCTTGATGGAAAAGAAACTCACAGGCTAGAACCAAGTTCCTACGAGTTCCCCCTTGACGTGGCAATCCGGAGTGATATCTTCCTCTCATGTAGTTTACTCATCCCAACCAGCGGTCATGAGGAGGAACGCATGGCAACACTGCAGCGGAACCCTCGGGACATACTTCTCGAAACAGACGCCGAGTATCAGCGTCTGGCCGAGCAACATCGACAGTACGAAGCAGAACTGCAGAGAATCTCCAAAGCACCCTACCTGAATTCGGAAGACCTCCTGGAAGAAATTAGGCTGAAAAAGATGAAGCTCCACTGCAAGGATGAGATGGAGCGAATTGCCTTGCGTATCCAGCAAGCCCGGGCACATACCGCTCAATAACGGCATCCATGCAGAGAATTCTGTCGTAGAATGACCACGTTCGTTCGAGGCGCGAGAAACGCGCGAGAATACATGAGGTGTATTCGAGCAGCATGGTCAAAGAGGGATTCTATTTTGGAGTGCCGCCGCTGGCCCTAGGTGGCGTAGCTTTTCTGGCGCATTGGCCTCTCGTTGGAATCGTTTTGGTCTGTCTAGCTGCGTTCGTTTTCTGTTTTTTCCGCGACCCCGAACGTACGATTCCATCCGATGCCGGTATGGTGGTGTCTCCCGCGGATGGGCGCGTTGTTGTCGTGACCGATGAAGAGAATGCGGGCCGTCCGGGAAAGCGCATCAGCATTTTCTTGGCGATCTGGAACGTACACATGAACCGCGCGCCAGCGGAGGGGATCATCACCAAGTTGGAGTATCGGCCCGGAAAATTCCTGGCGGCGATGCGCGAGCGCGCGTCCATGGAGAATGAGCAAAACGTTATCGCGCTTTCGACCGACGCAGGGGACATGGTGTGCAAGCAGATCGCGGGGTGGATCGCACGACGTGTTGTTTGCTGGAAGAAAGAAGGGGATCGAGTAACGCGTGGAGAACGGATCGGACTCGTGCGGTTCGGCTCACGCGTTGATCTGTGGGTGCCACGGGATGCGGAGATTTTGGTCAGGCTGGGAGACAATGTGAAGGGCGGATCGAGCGTTGTGGCGCGTTGGCTGGGGCAGCCGATGGCAAGAGCTTCGGGTAGCGAGCGAGTGGCGGGCGCGGATTCGTATCTCGCGGCGGCAGGGAAACGGGCGTGATCATGCCGGAACTTGAGCAGCACGAGATACCGTTCAAGGAGAGGCGGATTAAGAATCCGAAGTTGCGGCGGGGAATCTTCCTTCTGCCAAGTCTTTTCACGGTTGGCAATCTCCTGTGCGGTTACTACGCTGTGGTGGCGTCACTCGCAGGCACGAGGGACGATTTTGATCACGCGGCCAAGGCCATTGGGTTTGCCATCCTGTTCGATTCCTTGGATGGCCCCGTCGCGCGCATGTTAGGGACAAATACCGAATTTGGAGTGCAATTTGATTCGCTGGCGGATGTGGTGAGTTTTGGAATTGCGCCGGCCGTGTTGGCCTACAGCTGGGGTATGCGCAGTCTTCCGGGACAGGATACGTTAAAAATTCAGCAGCTTGGTGAAATGGCCTGGGTGCTCTGTCTAGGATTTCTTGTCTGCTGCGCCTGGAGGCTGGCACGATTCAATGTTCAGGGAATGGCGCCAGGCGGGTCGAAATATTTCGTGGGGATGCCGACGCCCGCCGCTGCCGGACTGATTGCGGCCATCGTGCATGGTTTCAAGACTCCGCTGCAGGACTGGCGCTGGTCGGTAGGGTGGTTTCTCTTGGCGGCAGCGCTTGGCGGCTTGATGACCAGCGTGATCCGCTACTACAGCTTTAAGGATTTGCCGTGGAAGCGAAAGCAGCCGTCGCTCACCATCGTTTTACTGGGAGTGATGGTCGCCGCGATCTGGCGATATTCGGAAATTGTGCTGGTGATTCTGGCGAGCGCCTACGCAGTCACGGGCGTTACGCTTCACGTAATACGGTTACTAAGGCATCGGATGGTTTCGCGGACCGCGTGATGCGTGCCTTCGCTTGAACGGGACTCCCATCGAATCGTGATTACCGGCGCAACTTTTTTGCCGAGAGCGGAGCCGTTTGGGTGAAGCGGGGCAACCTTACTTGCGGGCTGGCAGCCGCCGCTGTGCTGGCGGCCGGTTGCGGTTACCATGTTGCGGGCCGCAGCGATTCGCTGCCAAAGAGTATTCACGTCATTGCGGTACCGGCGCTCGAAAACAAGACGACGAGCTACCGGATCGAGCAGAAATTGACCGCGGCGACGGTGCATGAGTTCCTGGCCAAGACGCAGTATAAAGTAACCTCAAATCCAACGAGTGGCGATGCCGTGCTACGCGGAACGGTGATGAGCGTGGAGGCGGTTCCATTGCTGTTCGATACGGCCACGGGCCGCGCGACGACGATGCTGGTCACGGTGAAGTGCGACATTTCATTGACGGAAACGACGACGCAGAAGGTGCTCTACCAGACCGATAATTTTTTGTTCCGGAACGAATATGAGATTTCGACGAACGTGAATGTGAAGAGCTTCTTCGAAGAACAGGACCCGGCGCTGGACCGGCTGGCACAGGATTTTGCCACGAAATTGGTGGCTGCCGTGATCGAGAATTACTGACACGGCCAGCCGGTCTAAACGCCGGCACCTACAGCGGAAGGATCAGATGGCGCGCGTTTCACCGGAAGAACTGCTGACGCGGCTGGAAAAAGGGAAGCCGATTCCCGCTCTGCTCTTGCTGGGAGAAGAGCGCTACTTGCGGGACGCGTGCCGGGCGCAGTTGATCGAAAGATTTGTGCCGGAAGCCTCACGGACGTGGGCGGTATCGCGCTATTCGGCGGAGCGAGGCGAAACGGAGGCCGCGCTGGAGCAGGCGCAAACACTGCCGATGCTTTCGCTTGTGCAAGTCGTATTTCTGGAAGACGGCGAAGCCATTGAAAAGCTGGGGGAGAAAAATCGCGATCAAGCCGTCGCACTTCTCGAGAACTATCTGGGAGATCCGGCGCCGTTCACAGTGATGGTCGTGGAGGCAACGGGGCTGGATCAGCGAATGAAGCTGGCAAAACTGCTGATGGAAAAGACGCTTGTTGTGGAAGTAGGTCTCAGCGGTAACGCCGACGACCGGCAAGCGGCCGCGGTGGCGCTAGCGCGGGCCATCGGGAAAGAACAAGGCGTGGGGTTTGAAAAAGGCGCAGCGGAGGACTTAGCGGAGTTTGTTGCTGCGGACCTGATGCGTCTGAAGACGGAGATTGACAAGCTTTCGACTTTTGCCGGTGAGCGCAAGCTCATCCGGCGCGCGGATGTGAGTGCAATGGTTGTTTCGGAGAAAACTGCGACGGTCTGGGAGCTTGCGGATATACTGGCGTCGCGTCAGCCGAAAAAGGCCCTGGAGTTTCTGGACCGATTGCTTCGCGAAGGCGAGGAGCCTTTGCCCATTCTGGGCGCGATCGCATGGATGTACCGGAAACTGATCGAAGCCGGCGAAGTAAGGGGCGCTGCGAACGGCTGGCAAGCGGCGCGCACACTGGGGATGAAGCCGGAGCAGGCAGAATTGGCGCTGCAGAATGCGCGAAAGATACCGAGGGCGCGATTGTTAGATGGCCTGAGGGCCCTGCAGAAGGCAGATGACCGGCTGAAGGGCGGCGGAGAAGATGCCCGGGCGGTGATGGAGTTCTTGGTCACGGAGTTGACGGCCGCAGAGGCTCAAGCGGCGCGGCGGTAGAGAAAAGAACTCATCGTAGATGTTACGGAGAGCACGGAGTACGCAAAGAGCGCAAAGTTCAGAGAACGACGCACGAAAAATAGAAAAGGGCGGCCTCAAGGCCGCCCTTTTTATTGCTGAGGATGGAGCAATTCTCAGTGGTTGTCGCCGTGATCGCCGTCGTCGCGATCTCGATCATGGTCAAAGTGGAAGAGGTCGAAGAGATCGCCGAGCGCCGGACTATTGAGCGGCACATAGGGATTATCGTCGTCGACGATGGGGTTCGGGAAATTGTCGCGGCTGCGATGGGTTAGCGGTTTCAAGTCCCAATTCCGTTCGATGAACTTCAGGATCGAGACGTGGTCGGTGTAGGTATGGCTGATATGGCCTCCTCGGGTGAAGGGCGAGACGATAATCAGCGGAATGCGCGGCCCGTCGCCGAAGAAGTCCAGCGGCTGGATGTAGCCTGAGTCATAGTAACCACCGCCTTCGTCAAAGGTGATGATGAGCGCGGTGTCGGCAAAGAGTTCGGGTCGGGCCATGAGGTGGTCGACGGTCTTCTTGATCATGCCCTCCAGGAGGTCGACCTTGGAGGAGGCCGGGTGACCGTCGAGCAAGCCGTCCGGCTTGACGAAGGAAACCGCAGGCAGAGTCTCGGAATCGATGGCGTCAAAGAAATCCGTCGCATCCTTGATGTGGGCGGCACGCTGCGCCGGGTCGCCCATGATGGCGTTCGTGTAGGACTCGAAGTTGCAGATGTTGCAGTAGGCTGCACCAATCAGCACGGTCGGATCGGTGCTGGTCGGATCGTGTTGGAGAGCAACCGCTGCGTTGTAAGCCCCTCCGTAATAAGCCCACGAAATTCCCTTTTCGTTGAGCGCATCGCCGATCGTGCGAGTATTGACCGGTGGGATAGACTTGCCCGTTAGAATTCGCGCAACGTCCACGGTGCCGTCGGGCAGAAAGCCCGGGTTGTCGTTGTTGACCATGTAGAAGTGCCCGGGTTTGCACTTCGGATCGGGATCGTAAGGGAGAGATTCCAGGTAATCGCGGATGGGCTTGATGCCGGGCTGGCTGGGATCAGCGCATTCAGTGAAGTTGCCGTCGAAATTGATGTCCACAGTGTACTGGTTGTCTGAGTCTGGCAGCGGATCGGGATTGGCGATGTGTGACGGTGGAGTTGTGGGATTGCCATTGCCATCGGACCAGAAGATCGCGTCGCCGGTGCCGAGCATGACGTGGTTGGCGCCCGTGCCGCCCATGAACGATTGATGAAAATTGTCGCTCATGGAGAATTCGTCGGCGAGGCCCTTGAGGACCGGGGCGTCTCCGGCTTGGACGTTGTAGAAGGCCATGGAATTGCCGCCGCCATTGTCATCGACTTGGTTGGCAGTGGGGATGCTGAAGGGATCAATTTCGCTCGTGTACGTGGTGATGACGAACGGATACAGGTCGTTCAGGCAACCCGAAGGATTCCGCCGTGTGGCGTTGCGGATATTGCAATCCGATTGTTGCCACATCTCGAAGAGCCGATGGGTGGTGTCGCCGGTGTAGGAATCGTAGGGCAGATTTGCTCCCTGAAGCGGGAACGGCCCGTTCGGCAAGTTATCGAAATTGTTTATTCGCGAATCGAAATCGGGGAGCTCGGCAGTTTGTGGGGCCCCAGACGACCCGGTGGTCAGCAGGTTGAGATCGTCGTTCTCCAGCGAAGGCTCGATTGAGGCCAGGAATGCGGTGGGCGTGCCCGCCGGAAACGGAGGCGGTTCTCCCGGTCCCGTGGAGGTGCTGGGGCTGGGTGAAAAATTCAGGGTCGGCTCCGGCAGTGTCTGGTACGGAGCCTTGTCGCCCTTGTCCAGGCTCATGAAGTATTTGGTCTTGAACGGGGCAACGGCCTGGAATTGCGCGGCTTTGGAGAAATGCGGGCCAGGTGAGCCGTCGGCCTTGATGATTCCCTTGGATAAGAGGTTCGAGACCGAATCTTCGCTCTTCGGCACATAGGTCGCGAAGAGGTGATCGAAGGTGCGGTTCTCGCCGATAAGGACGATGACGTGCTTGATGGGAGTGCGGGTGTGTTCTTTCTCTTGAGCTTGGAGCGAGCCAGCAAGCGGGCCACCCAGGCTGAATTGAAACGCGGTGAAGACGATGAATCCGGTGCGAAGAGCGTGCAGGGATTTTGAAGCGAATTGTTTCAGAGACATGCAATCTCCTTTTCTCGACATTTTGGGACGAGGGCTACATCGGGCGGGAGAGACAGTGAACTGCTTGCGTTACACGGAGATTGCCGCGGAATGAAATGCGGATGAGGTGTGTGTATCAGGAGCGTTAACAAGGCGTGCGATGGCGCTCAGCAAATGGTCAAGAAAAGTTGGCGGCTCGAAGGGAAATGAAAAGGGGCGGGTGGAAGTCCGCCCCGGGAAGTCTGTTATTGAGTGGAAAAGAAAACGAAACTACTTCGCGGCTTTGGCTCTGAGGCCGTTGTGGGCCAGCGATAGGCGTGATTTGTAGCGGTTTCCTGTGTTCTCGTGCAGCACGCCCTTGGTGATGGCGCGGTCGATCGCCGACATCGTGGGCTGAAGAAGATTACCCGCAGCGGTGGCGTCCCCCGCGGTGATCGCGGTGCGCAGGCGCCTCATCAGCGTGCGGACCCGGGTGCGATTCGCGCGGTTCACTTCGGCGCGTTGACGAGCTTGCGTCGCCCGCTTCAAAACCGACTTTTTCTTCTTCTTAACTTTGGTGGGCTGACCCTGGGCCATCTATCGCTCCTTTTGTGTATCGCTCAAACTCCTAACGTTAAACGAGGCAGAAATCTTTGTCAAACGAGTACACGGTGCCTTTTTGGAATGTAACCGGGCTGTAACTTGACCATGGAGCGGCTGTGGGATAGGGTGGAAGAAGTTTCTCCCTGAGTTGACCGTCTTGAGGTCGCGCGTTGCGAGGAGGAATCTACCATCGGCCACCCAGCACCGCTAGCAGAAAAACCTTCCACTTGGATGCGACGTACCGTTCACATTTCCGGGAAAATTGAACCGTTCTTTGGCACGCTGGATGAAAATGTGCGCCTTCTCGAGGACGTCTTGCGCGTGCGCACACACCTAAACGACACGCGGCTGACCATTGAAGGGGAGCAAGAAAACGTAGACCAGGCGGTGAAAATCGTCGAAGAGTACAACCACCTGACGCGGGACGGGCGAGCGCTCTCCAGCGCCGAAGTGAAGTCCCTGATGCGCGTAGCGACCGAAGAGCCGCATGAATCACCGCGGACAATGTTCGAGCACGGGCGGACCCGGTCGTTTGGAAAAAAGAGCGTGACGCCGAAGAACGCGAGCCAGCGGCGGTACATGGAAGAGATTGAAAAGCACGACATGATGTTCGGCATCGGTCCTGGTGGAACTGGAAAGACGTACATCGCGGTTGCTATGGCTGTCAGCGCGCTGCTGACGAAGCAGGTGAACCGCATCATCCTGGCGCGGCCGGCGGTGGAAGCCGGCGAGCGGCTGGGATTCCTGCCGGGGACACTGCAACAAAAGATCGATCCGTACATGCGGCCCCTGTACGATGCGCTGTACGACATGCTGGATGCCGACAAGCTGGAGCGATTTCTGGAAAAGGGCATCATCGAGGTTGCGCCGCTGGCGTTTATGCGCGGACGGACTTTGAACGATTCCTTCGTGATTCTGGACGAAGCGCAAAACACGACCAGCGAACAGATGAAGATGTTTTTGACGCGCCTGGGTTTCAACTCGAAGGCGGTCATCACCGGCGATGTGACGCAGATCGATTTGCCGGCGGGGAAGAAATCCGGATTGATCGAGGCGCTGGAAGTCTGTGGAAAGATCGAAGGGATCGGCGTTGTGCAGTTCAGCGAGAAGGACGTGGTGCGGCACAACCTGGTGCAGCAGATCATCCGGGCGTATGAAGAGTTCGAAGTGGCGAATCCACAGAATCGCGCGGCGAGCGAAAATAGCAAGGCCGATGGCCGCGGAAAAGAATCCGAAAAACAACAAACGAAGGATCGGGCCAAAGAAATTCAGCAAGGATGATCCTCAACCGCCTGCGGACGGCGCACCTGGCGCGGCGGCCACTCGAACTATTTTTGCGCCGTGTATGGGATGAGCTCGGTCTCGAAGAGGCCGAGGTCACGATTTGCCTGGTGAGCGACGCGGAGATCGCGCGGATGAATGAGGCTTTTCGCGGAAAGAAAGGACCGACGGACGTGCTGTCGTTTCCGGCGGCGAAGAAACGAAAGCCTTTGCGGGTTACGCGCGGACGCCGTGGGTCCATGCAGAACAAATATCTAGGTGACATCGCGATCTCTCCTGCGATGGCGCAGCGCAATGCAAAAGCCTACGGACGAAGGCCAGGAAACGAAATCCGAATTTTGATGCTCCATGGCGTCCTGCACCTGCTAGGCTATGACCACGAAACTGACCGCGGTGCGATGAATCGCCTGGAGCAAAAGTTGCGTCGGCGTCTCGGACTGGTTTGACCATGTTCTCCTGGATCTATGCCCTGGGCGTTCTCCTCATCGGCCTCGGGCTCCCCATTTTTTCCTATTTGACGCTGATCTACCGTGAACTCGGGCGGATGACCACGGGCCGTGTCCACGAACATCTGGACATTTTCGAAGCAGAGATTGAACCAAAGCTGCATATCAATCGCCGCAGCGGCGGGCGGACGTTTCGAATCCTGGGACATTTCTGGCTGGCGTTTCTCGTGCTCGAGACGACCCGCGGAGTGGTTTACTTCGTCCCGGGCACGTGGGAGTCGTTCGTCGAGTTTTTTGTGTTTTTGACACTCGAAGTTGTCATGGCCATGCATTTCATTCCCGACATGCTCCTGTACCGGACAACAGGGAGGTGGTTGCTGCCATTGTTACCGCTCATCCGCGCGGCGATGTGGCTGGTTTGGCCGGTGCGCGTGTTTCTGGAGGGCGCGGAATCCCTGGCACGCATCTCCGAACAGGAGCCGGAGAAAACGGAAGAGCAGCGCACTGAAGAAGGCATCGAGGCGCTTGTCGAGGCGGCGGAAGAAGAGGGCATCATCGAGCCGGAACAGGCTGATCTCATCGAGCAGGTCATGGAATTCAGCGACAAACGAGTGCGCGAAGTTATGACGCCGCGGCCGGACATTGTGGCAATCGCCGCGGACGCGTCACTCGAAGAACTCCACGAAAAATTTGTTGAGACGCGATTTGCGCGCATGCCGGTCTACGAGAAATCGCTCGACGATATTTTCGGAGTGGTGAATGCGCAGGACATGCTGCAAGTCGCGGACCAAGACCTGCCGAATCGGAAGGTACGCGAGCTGGTCAGGCCTGTGCTGTTCATGCCGGAGACAAAGGCCGGATCGGATCTTTTGCGGGAAATTCGGCAGAAGGGTCAAGGGATGGCGGTCATCATCGACGAGCATGGACTGGTCGCGGGGATTGCAACGGTGGAAGATCTCGTGGAAGAGATCGTTGGCGAGAGCGGGTACGACGGAAGACAGCCAGCGCCGGATGTAGTGCGCGAACCCGACGGCGGGCTGCTGATGCGCGGGAGCATGGCGATCCGGGACGTGGAGGAATTACTGGGCGTGCAGTTTGGCAAAAAGGTCGACGAGACGGTTACCACGATTGCCGGATTACTGAGCCACGTATCCGGGAAGGTGCCAGCGCCGGGCGAGAAGGTTGATTTGGAGGGCTACCGCTTTGAGGTGGTGGAAGCGAATCAGCGCAAAGTGCTGCGCCTTCGAATCCGAAAACAAGCTGCAAAGAGTGCCGCTAAAACGGAAGCTTGAAGGGTAAGGCACGTTGGAAAGGTGAAGTGCGGTCGCGAAGGCCTGATGCAGAACAAGACAAGCGAGGAGGAAGGAAAAGGAAAGACCCATCGCGCGGGGTTCGTCGCAATTGTGGGACGGCCGAATGCGGGGAAGTCGACACTGCTCAACCGGCTGGTCGGACAGAAGATCGCGATTGTGACCTCGAAGCCGCAGACGACGCGGAACCGAATTCAGGGGATCCTGACACGGTCGGAGGGACAGGTTGTTTTTGTCGATACGCCAGGTCTGCATGATGCGGAGTCGGCACTGGGCCGGCAGATGATGCGGGAGGTGGCGGCGGCACTGGAAGGCATCGACGTCCTGCTCTTGGTGGTGGATGCCAGTCGCACGTTTCCCCAGGCCGATGAACTCTTGCTGGAGCGCGCCAAGCGCTTTCGAGGGAAGACAATCCTTGCGCTGAATAAGATCGACCGGCTGCCCAAGCCGAAACTCCTCCCCTTGATGGATGCATTTCAAGAGGCTTTCCAGTTCTCCGCGATCGTCCCGATCTCCGCCCTCAAGGGTAGCGGCTGTGACGAACTTTTGGAGGAAATCCTGCGGCAAGTGCCCGAGGGAGAACCGTACTTTCCAGAAGACCAGGTGACAGATCAGCCGGAGCGCTTTCTCGCGGCGGAAATCGTGCGCGAAAAAGCGATCCAGGTGATGTACCACGAAGTGCCGTACGCGTTGGCCGTTTTCGTGGAAAAATTCGAAGAGTCGCCCCGGCTGCTGCGTATCGAGGCGACCATGAACGTGGAGCGGGATACGCAGAAGAAGATTTTGATCGGACACAAAGGGGAAATGCTGAAAAAGATCGGCACGGAAGCGCGAAGGGAATTGGAGGCGATCTTCGGTTTGAAGGTCTATCTGGGATTGTTTGTGAAAGTGGTGCCGGACTGGCGGGAAAATCCACAAAAGGTCCGGGAACTCGACTGGCGCTTTCAGCTAGAAGAGCTGACTCACGATCAAGAAGAGTAGTGTCCTCATTCAGGTGCGCTGATGCCGAGGGACTTCATTTTCCGATAGAGATGGCTGCGCTCGAGACCCAAGGCGAATGCGGTCTGCGTCATGTTCCATCGGTGTTCCTGCAATTTCCGCAAAATGAATTCGCGTTCGTAGGCGCTGCGGGCCTCGTGCAGCGTGGAATACGGCTGCTGCGGACTGTCTGCGACGCCCCGGAACAGCTCGGGCGGGAGATGGTGTGGTTCGATGCGCGCCTGCGGGCAGACGATGACCAGGCGCTCGACTAGATTGCGCAGCTCGCGTACATTGCCGGGCCACGGGTAGCGCAGGAGAACGTCCATCGCCGTATCGCTGAGTTCCCTCGTCTTTTTTCCGTAGGCGGAGCTGAATTCATTAAGGAAGTGGCGCGCCAGAATCGCAATGTCTTCTCTGCGGTCGCGCAGTGGCGGGACATAGAAGGGGATAACGTTAAGGCGGTAGAAAAGGTCCTGGCGGAATGCGCCCCGGGCGATCTCCTGTTCTAGATTCTTGTTGGTCGCGGCGATCACGCGAACGTCCACGTTCACCGTTTGGTTCGATCCTACCGGCTCGAAGCGCTGTTCTTCGAGAACACGCAGAACCTTCGATTGAGTGCGCAGGCTCATATCGCCAATCTCATCGAGGAAGAGGGTGCCACCGTCGGCCTTCTGAAATTTACCGATCTTATCGTCGATCGCGCCTGTGAAGCTGCCCTTGACGTGGCCGAAGAGCTCCGATTCGATCAACTCTTCCGGAATCGCGGCGCAGTTCACTTCCACAAAGGGCCCATTGCTGCGCAGGCTGGCGGCATGGAGGGCACGCGCGACAAGCTCCTTGCCCGTGCCGCTCTCTCCATAGATGAGCACGCGCCCGTTCGTTGGCGCGGTTACTGCGATCTGCTGGCGCATGGCTTTCATAGGAACGCTGTCGCCGATCACTTGATACCTGTGACCGAGTTCGCTGTGCAGAAGCTGATTCTCCTCCGCGAGACGCCGCTGCTGCACGGCGTTGCGCACGAGAACAACGATTTTTTCGAGTGACAACGGCTTCTCAATAAAATCGAACGCGCCGAGTTTCGTGGCGCGCACGGCAGTTTCGATGGTTCCGTGACCGGAAATCATGATCACGGCGGGAGGCCGCTGCATGGCTTGAATCCGGCTAAGGGTCTGGAGGCCGTCAATACCGGACAGCCAGACGTCCAGAAGGACAACTTCGAAATCGCCCGAGGTGGCTCGCGCCAGCGCCTCTTCCCCCGAGGCTACGGCATCAACCTGGTATCCCTCGTCCTTGAGAATAGAAGAGAGCGATTCGCGGATGCCGGCCTCGTCATCGACAACAAGGAGATGAGAGCGGTTGGTCATCGAGAATTTTCGGCCCCGTTACGCTCGGTGACGGAAGAAGGCGCCAATTCCACGGCGGGCAATTCGACAAGGAATCGCGAGCCAACGGGATGATTGTCTTCCACATGAATGGTGCCACCGTGTTCCGCGACGATGCGCGCTGCGATGGCGAGGCCGAGTCCCGTGCCGCGGCCTTTGGTCGAAAACTGCGGAAGAAAGAGTTTGTCTTTGTCCTCCGGGGAAATGCCGTGGCCGGTGTCTTCGACACGAATTTCAATCGTCTCGGCGTCAGGGTTGGCCTGAGTCGAAACGCGAATTTCGCGCAGCGGAGCATTTTCAAGGGCCTCGGCCGCGTTATCGATCAGATTCACGACGACGCTGCGAAGCAAGCCGCCATCGGCGCGCACCGCTGGGAGATTTTCGGCTAGCATGGTTTTCAACGTGATGCCATCCAGGCGTCCGGAAAATAGTTCCACGGCTTCGTGCACGATGGTGTTTGCATTAGTGGAGGCGAGCTTGGCGGTGGGGAAGCGGACAAATTGCGAGAACTCGTTGACGAGTGCCGCCAGCGTGGAGACTTCTCGCTCGATAAGCCGAGAGCATTCCTGGACGAGAACTACCAGCTCAGGATCCCGCGGCTCGGCGGCTTCGGAGGGATCTCGGCGATCGAGGAAGCGGGCCAGCCGCTGCGAGGAGAGCTGAATGGGCGTGAGCGGATTCTTAATTTCGTGCGCGATGCGGCGAGCGACTTCCTGCCAGGCAGCGGACTTCTGCGCGCGCAGCATCTCGGTCAAATCGTCGAGGACCACAACGTACCCGCTATTCGCGCGTCGCGGGCCCAATGAACTGACGGTAACCGCAACATGAAGAACGCGGCCCGCGACGACCATCTCGATTTCTCGAGAGACGACGCCCATGCGCAAGGAACGCCTCATAAGGTGTTGCACCGTGCGCGCCGCGTCAGGGCCAATTAGCTCCTCCAAGGATCGCGTCTCGCGGGCTGTCCCGCCGAAGAGGCGCGAGATCGCCGTGTTGGCGCGAAGAATTGCGCCATTCGTGTCGAGAGAGATCACCCCAGTGGGGATGTTTTCAAGAACGGTTTCCATGAGCTGGCGGCGGCGCTCGAGCTCCTGGACGGCTAGCTGCAAATTGCGGGTGAACTGGTCGATCTGCGAACGACTGTCCCGCAGTTGCGTGGTCATTGTATTGAAGGAGCGAACCAGCACCCCGAGCTCATCCTGGGCTTGCTCGGGAACCTGATATTCGAAATTCCCGGCCGATACCTCACGAGTACCCTCGGCGAGCGCTTGGATCGGCACGGTGACCTGCTTCGCAAGGAACAGCGCCAGCCACATCACTGCGAATAACAGAAGCACGGTGAAGAGAAGCAAGATCAGAAGCATTTGTCTCTTAAGGGCCCTAAGGTTTTGCTTCTGCTGCTCGTAGTTGCGCGTTTGGGTCTGGATCTCCGTGAAGCGTTTATAGAAATCAGGGCTGGTTTTGTATCCGGCGACGATGGATCCAGCAGATTGCGCCGGGTTCGTCGCTGGGATACGCGCGGCGAGATAGTTCTTTCCCTCCGCTTCCCAAAGTTCAATTCCGCTTGGCAAGACACGAACTTCGCTACCCAATACATTTGGCTTAACGCAGAGAGGTCCCGTACGGACTTCGGGCTGGTCGTCGCAGATTACACCCCCACTCACCGCTTTGCCGTCCTTGTCGAGAACCCAAACCGCATCGGCGCCCGCTGCGAGAGGTTGCCGAAGGAATTTCTCAACCGGCCGAGATGAGACTAACTGAGCGCGCCGCGCGAGTGCTCTCAGACGTGGAAGCTGCGACTTGCCGAAATCGGTCAGAAGCTGCTGCGTTTGTTCGGAGGCGATTTCAAGCGGCCGCGGGAACCAACGGCCGAGCGTTCGGTTAAGCAGGGAATAACTCACGAAGAACATGAAAACCACAGGGAGAAGAGACAGACCCATGGCGCCAACGACCATTTTTGTCTTGAAGCGCGCGCCGAGCTGCTCCTTGCTCCGCTCGACCCAAAGACGCAGCATCGTGCGCATGAGGATGAGACCAAAAACGAGGAGCGCAGCAGTGATGAAACTCGTGACGGCGTAAAGGTCTATGACTTCCCGCCAATTTCCCGGTTCGAACGGCACGTCGAGGGAACCAAACGTAAAGACAGCAGCGAGAAGAAGCGTAAGGAGAACGCCGCCGATCGCTAGACTCCATCGTTGCTTGGATTCGAGAGGGCTCATAATGTGGTCACTGCGCAATCCCGAGCGCCTCTCCGCGGAAGCGTGGCGCGACGGTCTGCTAGCCTGCGGACACTTTTCGTCAGCTTGCGCTGGCCATGGGCGGATTGTGGCAGACTAATGGGCGTGCACATCTCTCACGCAAGATAGCCAGCGTACCGCGGCAAGTCAAGACGGGTGTCTGTACCCCGCAGGGCGAACCTGCCCATGAGGGCAGGTATTAGCCATTTCAGAACGGTGCGCGAATTTCTGTCTCACTGGGACCGCGCTATTTGCTATCGTGAGCGCTGGGTGCCAATCGGCACGGAGTATCGCGGATGTCTGTCCGGCTAGGCGAGATTTTAATCAAGGAAAGCCTGATCACCCAGGACCAGCTCCAGAAGGCGCTGGAATTCCAGCGTACCAATGGCGGCAAGCTGGGAAGCTGCCTGACAAAAATGGGCTTCATCACGGACGACGACATTACCGGCGTGCTCTCCCGGCAGTACGGTGTCCCCTCCATCAATCTAAAGTATTACGAGATTGACCCCACCGTCATAAAGCTCATCCCTGTAGACACTGCCGTGCGCTATCAAGTCGTCCCGCTTTCGCGTGTAGGTTCCGTCCTTACCATTGCGATGACCGACCCGACGAATGTGTTCGCGATGGACGACATTAAGTTCATGACGGGCTTCAATGTCGAGCCTGTGGTGGCTTCCGAATCGGCGATCGGCGAAGCCATTACGCGCTTCTACGGTGCGGCCAATTCAAACGGTGAAGAGCTCAGCAATTTGATGAAAGACCTGGTTGAGGATGATAACGAGCTGGAGCTGGCTGGCGAAGAAACAGAGACGGATACCGCGACGCTCGAGAAGGCCGCGGAGGAAGCTCCCATCATCAAACTGGTGAATTTGATTCTGACGGATTCAGTGAAGCGGGGCGCAAGCGACATTCACATCGAGCCGTACGAGCTGGAAATGCGCGTAAGGTTCCGCGTTGACGGCATTCTCCAGACAGTAATGAGTCCGCCTCTGCGATTGAAGGATGCCATTACCAGCCGTCTGAAGATCATGGCCAAGCTGGACATCGCGGAAAAGCGATTGCCGCAAGATGGCCGCATCATGATCAAGTACAAGGCGGAGGGAAAGAAAAAGGAACTGGACTTCCGCGTTTCGACGGTCCCGACACTTTACGGCGAAAAGGTCGTGATGCGGCTGCTGGACAAAGAGAACCTGCGCCTGGACATGACCAAACTGGGATTCGAAGCAGAATCGCTAAAGAAGTTCGAACGCAATATTATGAAACCATACGGCATGGTGCTGGTCACCGGGCCGACGGGTTCGGGCAAAACGAATACGCTGTATTCCTCCGTGGCGACCTTGAACAAGGTGCACACCAACATTATGACAGCGGAGGACCCCGTCGAGTTTCAGCTTGCAGGCATCAACCAGGTGCAGATGAAGGAGCAGATCGGCCTGAACTTCGCGGCTGCGCTTCGTGCTTTCCTCCGGCAGGACCCCAACATTATTTTAGTCGGCGAGATTCGCGACTTCGAAACCGCGGAAATCGGGGTGAAAGCGGCACTGACCGGACACCTTGTGCTTTCCACTCTGCACACCAACGATGCTCCCTCGACAATCAGCCGTTTGATGAACATGGGTATCGAGCCTTTTCTCGTAGCCACCTCGGTAAACCTTATCTGTGCGCAGCGCCTGGTACGGCGCATCTGCACGAATTGCAAGGAAGAACTGGAAGTGCCTCAACAAGCGCTGATCGATGCGGGGTACACGCCTGAAGAAGTGAAAACAACCAAGATCTACCACGGCAAGGGATGTTCCACTTGCAACAAGGGCGGGTACAAAGGACGCACGGGTCTTTACGAAGTGATGGAGATCAACGACGAGCTTCGGGAACTGATCCTGGTGGGTGCTTCCGCCCTGGAATTGAAGAAAAAAGCAATCGAACAGGGAATGATCACGCTCCGGCGGAGCGGATTGATTAAGGTTGCTCTGGGTCAGACGACTATGGAAGAAGTGTTGCGCGAGACGGTTCTCTAGAACGGAGAAGGTGGACGATGGCCGGAATTACGCTGAGTGAGCTGCTCAAGAAGATGATCGAAATGGGGGGCAGCGACCTCCACATCGCGACGAACAGTGCGCCCCGCGTGCGCGTGCACGGCCGGCTGCGACCGCTCGATATGCCCCCTCTGACGGCGGCGGACACGAAATCGCTGGCTTACAGCGTGCTGACCGACGCTCAGAAGCATCGTTTCGAAGAAAACTTGGAACTGGACTTTTCCTTTGGCTTGAAGAATCTGGCGCGTTTCCGCGGCAACGTGTTCAATCAGCGCGGAGCAGTGGGCGCTGTGTTCCGCACCATCCCATGGGAGATTAAGGGCTTCGATGCCCTGGGTCTTCCGCAGGTGGTCAAAGGATTGTGCGACAAGCCGCGCGGGCTTGTCCTGGTCACCGGGCCAACCGGGTCTGGAAAATCGACCACTCTCGCCGCGATGCTCGACAAGATCAACGGCGAGCGCGAAGAGCACATGATCACCATCGAGGATCCCATTGAGTTCCTGCACAACCACAAGAAATGCCTCGTCAATCAGCGTGAGGTGCACGCCGACACGCACTCTTTCGCGAATTCGCTGCGCGCCGCGCTCCGCGAAGACCCCGACGTAGTCCTCATCGGAGAAATGCGCGACCTTGAGACGATTGAATCGGCGCTACGCATCGCGGAGACCGGCCACCTGACCTTTGCCACTTTGCATACGAACTCCGCTTCCTCCACCATCAACCGCATTATTGACGTTTTTCCGGCCCACCAGCAGCCGCAAATTCGCGCGCAGCTCTCCATGGTGCTGGAAGGTATTCTTTGCCAGGCGTTGCTGCCACGCACCGATGGCCGCGGCCGAGTCATGATCATGGAGGTTCTGATACCGACTCCGGCGATCAGAAACCTGGTCCGCGAGGACAAGATTCACCAGATTTATTCTGCCATGCAAACGGGAACCGGACAGACAGGCATGCAGACCTTCAACCAGGGCCTCGCGAATGCCTACTTCGCGAAAACGATTTCTCTCGACATGGCGCTTTCACGTTCTTCGAATGCCGATGAGTTGCAGGACATGATTAATCGAGGTGTATCTTCGCCCGCCGGGGGAGCAAAAACGCCGGTGGGGAGCAAGAGATAGCAGATTTGACGGGCCTTGATGACCCGTAGCTGATGAGATTGACAGACTGAGGAGGGGAATATATGCCGGACTACACATATCGAGGGACCAATCGGGCCGGCGCCAGCGTCAGCGGCGTGATGCAAGCCGCGAGCAAGTCCGAACTGCAGAACCTGCTTCGCCGTCAGCAGATCACGCCTACAAAGATGTCGGAGAAGGGCAAGGAATTCAATTTGCCCACTTTCGGCGGCGGCGTGAACGCCAAAGAGCTGGCGATTTTTACGAGGCAGTTCTCGGTCATGATCGACGCGGGTTTGCCGCTCGTGCAGTGTCTTGAGATTCTGGCCAGTCAGCAGGAGAACCAAACGTTCCAAAAAGTGCTGGTGGGCACGCGTGGCGCGGTGGAAGGTGGCGCTACGCTGTCCGCGGCGATGCGTCAATACCCCAAGGTTTTTGATCCCCTTTACTTTAACATGGTGGAAGCCGGCGAGACGGGCGGTATTCTCGACACCATTCTTCAACGCCTGTCCACTTACATTGAAAAGAACGTCAAGCTGCAGCGTGCCGTGAAATCGGCCCTTGTCTATCCGGTCGGTGTTTTGACAGTTGCCGCCGGTGTCATCACGCTGCTCCTGTGGAAGGTCGTTCCGATTTTTGCAACTCTGTTCGCGGGCCTCGGCGTGGATCTGCCGCTGCCTACAAAAATCGTTATCGGCTTGAGCAACTTTATCGGCAGTATTTTTGGCTTGCTGATTCTAGTGGGGGCCGCGGGCATCATCATTGGGTTGAAGGTATGGTACGGGACCCAGCAAGGGCGCTATGCCATTGACGCCACGATATTAAGACTGCCGGTCCTTGGCATCCTGATGAGGAAGATTGCTGTCGCGCGTTTCACCCGGACGCTGGGAACACTGATTTCGAGCGGTGTCCCAATCCTGGAAGGACTCGACATCACCGCCAAGACGGCAGGTAATGCCGTCGTGGAGCGGGCTTTGAAGCGGGTGCGCAAATCGCTCGAGGAAGGCAAATCGCTCACGGAACCGCTCAAAGATTCTCAAGTCTTTCCCGGCATGGTTACGCAGATGATCGCGGTTGGCGAGCAAACCGGCGCGATGGATGCCATGCTGCAAAAAATTGCGGACTTCTACGAAGAGGAAGTTGACGCGGCCGTAAAAGATTTACTCACCGCCCTCGAGCCTGTCATGATCGTATTCCTTGGCTTGGTGGTCGGCGGCGTCGTCATCTCAATGTATTTGCCGCTGTTCTCTCTGATCGGCAAATTGAGCGGCAGGTAGCTGCGGCTGCGTCCACTTAGCGTTATCCAGCCGGCCGGTGAGGGAAGGAAAATCCCCGGGACGGGATTAGACTCCTTCGCATGCGATATGCCCGAGGGCCAGGGCAAGCGATGAATCAGAACGTTAACATGCGGGAATGGCTGGACTGGCTGACGCGCGTCCGCTTGTTGATGATTGTTCTGATCCTGGGCGTGGGCGCCGTGTGGCCCCAGTATCTTCCCGCCTCCAGCGCGAACCGCTACATTCTCCCCTTAATTATCCTCTGGATCACCCAGGGAATTCTTCACCTCATTCTTGTGCGCTGGATACCCAACGCTCAGTGGCATGGGGGATTGCAGGTCACCAGCGACATTTTGATGATCTCGGCACTGGTGTATGCAACAGGTCTGCAGGAGAGCTATTTCATTTCGCTCTATCTGCTGGTCATCATCGTTGCCAGCATCTTGTTTTCGCGACGCGGAGCCTTTACGACGGCCGCGGCGTGTCTGGGAATCCTTGGGGGCCTGGCGGCGCTGGCTTCTGCAGGAAAGATTCCGCGGACCGCCTCAATTGCACCCACCGTCGAGGGATTGCGCACTTGGTTCCTCAGCAATCTCTTTGGTTTTCTGGCGGTAGCCTATCTGTCCAGCTTCCTTGCGCAGTCACTTCGTCGCAAGGGAAGGGAGCTCGAAGAAAAGCGGGAAGAGCTTCTCGACCTCCAGGATTTCACTGAAGACATCATCCATTCCATGCGCGGCGGACTCGTGACCACGGATTTGGATGGCCGGATCATCCTTCTTAACCGTACGGGAGAAGATATTCTTGGCTTACAGTTCGCCGACGTTCGAGGGCGAAGGCTGCCGGAGATCAGCGAGGATTTTTGGCTGCCTGGTTCTTACGAGACAAGCGTGGAGCATGGCCTGCGCAAAGAGATCGACTTCCGCACCCCCGACGGACAACTGAGATATCTCGGCATCTCCGTCTCTCTTTTACGATCACGAGATTCTTTGCGAAGCGGCTATGTTTTCAATTTTCAAGACTTAACCGAATTGCGCCGCCTGGAACAGGAAGTGGCGACCAAGGAGCGCATGGCGGCGCTCGGGCGGTTGTCCGCCGCCATCGCTCACGAGATTCGGCAACCATTGACAGCGATGGCCGGAGCGGTAAAGGAGTTAGCCCGCCTCGTTCCGCTGGAAGACGATGAAAAACACCTCGTGGGGATTGTCAGCCGCGAATCGGAGCGGCTCAACCATATCATCACCGATTTTTTGAATTACTCTGGCGAGAAAACCTACGAGTTCGCCGAAGAGGATGTGCGCGTGCTTCTGGACGAAACGCTTACCCTGATCGAGAAGAAACCAGAAGTCGGGTCAAAGTATCAAATCGTCCGAGCATTCAACGGGGAGCTATTGCGGGCGCGCGTGGACGCCAACAAAATCAAGCAAGTGTTCTGGAATTTGTGCGACAACGCGCTTCGGGCCATGCCCGGGGGCGGGACCCTGACTGTGGGGCTGGAAGAGCAACCGTTCTGGTTGCGGATTGCCTTTCGGGATACAGGCGTCGGCCTCGGCGCCAAGCAGCGTGCCAAGCTTTTCGAACCGCTGCAGTCAGGTTTTGAAGGGGGCACTGGCCTGGGCCTCTCCATCGTGTATCAGATTGTCCAGGCCCACAGTGGAAGAATCATGGTTATTTCGGAGAAAGACCGCGGGGCTGAGTTCATTGTCGATTTGCCGCGCGTGGGGTGAGGTTTTATGCAGGCAACCAGAGTAGCGGTGAAGGAATCGGTTCGAGATATGACGCACATCCTCGTGGTGGATGATGAGCGGTCAATCTGTGAACTGCTCGAAATCACTTTCCGAAAAGAGGGATACCGCGTGGAAGTGGCAAACAGCGTGGACGCCGCGAAGCGCAAACTTGAATCCCAGCTGTTCGATATTGTGATTTCCGACGTGCGTATGCCAGGCGCCGGGGGCGTTGACCTTCTGAAATTCACAAAAGAAATTGCGCCGGGGTCTTTCTTTCTATTGATCACTGGAGTGCCAACGGTGGAAACCGCGATCGCCGCCCTCAACTCCGGCGCTGACCGCTACGTGATTAAAGACCACCAATTGGTCGACCAGTTGCGCCGCGCGGTCCGTGAAGTTGCCGAAAGCTTGAAATGGAAGAAGGAGGCTGGCTACCTGCGCCGCGAATTGCGCCGGTTGACGGGACTTGACAATATCATCGGCCAAAGCCCCAAGATGCGCGCGATTTTCGAACTGATTCAAACCATTGCACCGCAGACGAGCCGGGTGCTAATCACCGGTGAGAGCGGTACCGGAAAAGAACTCGTGGCTCGAGCCATCCACGAAAACAGCCTGCGCGTGCAGGAACCTTTTATCACCATCAATTGCGGGGCGTTTCCGGAGACTTTGCTGGAGTCGGAATTGTTCGGCTACATGAAGGGGGCCTTCACCGGCGCCAATGAGAACCGCCAGGGGCTCTTCCAGGCTGCGAATGGTGGAACCCTTTTTATGGATGAGATCGGCAATATGAGCCTGACGATGCAGGTGAAGCTCTACCGCGTGTTGCAGGAAGGCAAAGTGCGCCCAATTGGAAGCACCGAGGAAACAGACGTGGACGTTCGTATCATCGCCGCGACCAATAAAGATTTCGAAAAGGAGATCGCGGAGGGCCGCTTCCGGGAAGATCTTTACTACCGGTTGAGTGTCATACCGATTCAGTTGCCCGCCCTGCGCGAGCGGCGCGACGATATTCCTCTCTTGGCAATGTATTTTTTGGAGCGTTTCCGCAAAGCCATGGAAAAATCGATCGAAGGAATTTCTCCCGAGGCCATGCGGCGTCTCGAGTCCTACGACTGGCAGGGAAATGTGCGCGAACTCGAAAATACCATGGAGCGCGCTGTTGCGCTTGAGACCGGCCATGAGATTACCTTGCGGGTGCTTCCGGATCGCATTGCTGGATATGCGGGCGCATCAGAGTCGGGCGGTCCAGTGAATGGGCTGCGAGCTTTTCCGGCTGAGGGAGTTGATTTCGAAAAGGAAGTTGCCGAGACCGAACGGCGCTATCTGCAAGCAGCTTTGGAAAGATCGAAGGGAGTGCGTACCCAAGCTGCCGAATTCCTGAAGATCAGCTACCGGTCATTCCGCCACTACGCCAAGAAGCATAACCTCTAAAGACGGCTAATCCTAGGTCGCGACCACGGTTGGAACAAATCGAGGTAGTCTTCGGGGCTGACCGTTTCCGTCTAGGAGGAGTGACAAAAAAGGTCATTTTCAGGCTCCCGCGGCTCAGATAGACCCAATAAACATGTGGGCACTTTTTGATGAAAACACCGTAAGTCCTGTAGTATCAGTTGAGTAGAATGATTCTGAGACCTGCTTCTAATCGCCTTACGAATGGCATCAGCCTTGCCCTAATCATGGCGTGCTCTGGCACTAACTAATATCTCAAGGAGATAGCATGAAAAAGCAGCAAAAGGGTTTCTCACTTATCGAACTTTTGATCGTCGTGGCGATTATTTTGATCATCGCGGCGATCGCGATTCCGAACCTCCTCCGCTCGAAAATGGCGGCCAACGAGTCTTCGGCAGTCGGCTCTATGCGTACGATCAACACCGCTGAAGTGACCTACTTCACGGCCTACCCCAATACTGGGTATTCGGCTGACATCCTGTCTTTGGGTGGTGTTCCGGCGACGTGTGCCACCACGGCAACGACCGGAGCCGCTTGCCTCATTGACAACGTACTGGCGCTGGCTACTGGTGCAGGTACGGCGAAGAGCGGTTATTTCTTCACTTACGCCCTGACCGGCGCAGCGGGTGGTATCAATACGGCATACACGCTCAGCGGTCAACCCGCGAACGCTGGCACAACCGGCCAACGCTTTTTCTTCACCGACCAGACGGGCGTCATCCGCTACGGTCTGACCGGCGCGGCCACGGCAGCCAGCTCAGCGATTCAGTAGGATCGTGACGGTTGGTTCACATAAGGGGGGAAGTCGCAAGACTTCCCCCCTTATTCTTAAGAAGGACTTGATGAACTAGAAATGACAAGAGCTTTGGGATGGTAGTGAGGAAGAAAACGAAATTTGAGCCGGTGATGAGCTCTCGTGAGCATGAAATTCGGCCGAGGCAACTAGCAGGTGATGTGGGGACAAAATCGTTTCACAAGGGACATCGCGGCACGGTCCGTTATTATGCGCGGACGGAGAGGTAAACCAGCACCACGCGATTTGTTGAGGAAGCCCTATGAAGAAGCAAAACGGTTTCTCACTGATTGAACTCTTGATCGTTATAGCGATCATTCTGATCATCGCAGCGATTGCGATTCCAAACCTTATGCGGTCTAAGATGGCCGCTAACGAGGCATCGGCCATCAGCTCTCTCCGCACGATCAACACGGCGGAAGTTACCTATGCCACGGTCTATCCCAGCGTGGGCTACTCGAATGACATGGCTTCTTTGGGAGGCACACCAGCAGCCTGTAGCGCAGCGGGCGGTGCTACCTCTGCGACAGCGTGCATCATCGACCAAGTCCTGGCTAATGCCACCACCTTAGCCACCGCGAAGAGCGGCTATTTTTACACGTATGGCGGCCTTATTGCGGTGGGCGGCGTCAACACAGGGTACACCGTGACAGCCTCGCCCACCATCGTGGGGACCGCGGGCCAGCGATATTTCTTCACGGACCAGTCGGGTGTGCTGCGCTATGGCTTAACGGGGCCGGCAACACTCGCCAGCTCAGCGATTCAATAAGATTGGCACAGGGCTGGGCAAGAAGCGATAGAACGACTTTTAGAACTGCCTAGCCCTCCAAATCCCTGCCTTCCGGCCTTCCTGAAGCAAAGATTACGCGGCTAAACGGCAACACAACTCTTGAGAGCTCTACTGAGCGGGGCGCGTTCGTTCATCTTGGTGCTGTTCAATTCGCTTGATCGCCGCTTTTGCCTCAGCATTTGTCGCGTCCGTCGTTAGGCCTGCGAAGTATTCTCGCTTTGCCTCGTCGTAGTTTTTGGACATCTCCAGCAGCCGCGCTAACTCGAAGTGTGCGGTGCTGTCGTAGGGAAATTCCTTGGCGGTGCGACGCAGGACTGTTTTTGCCCGGTCATACTCTTCCTCTTGTAGATACACGCGCGTCAGACTCTGAAGAGCCTCGAGAGATGGTTCGAGGTCAACGGCGGACTTCAATTGTGCCTCGGCTTCGTCGAGCTTGCCTGTAGCGAGGAGCGCCTCTCCATACCTGCGCCTTGCGGTCGTATCGAGGGGTGACAATTGAACAGCGCTCTTGAACTCATCCAGTGCGCGGTTTGTCTCGCCCTTCTTTTGCAGGAGGAGACCGTAATTATAGTGTGCCGGGCCCCACAATGGCTTGGCAGCGATGGCTCGCTGAAGCATCGCTTGCGCTTCGGCATACTTTCCTTGCCGTGCGTAAAGCATCCCGAGCGCGTTCATGGTCACGACGTTATCGGGCTTGCCAGCTAGGGCAATTTCCCACTCCCGCCCGGCTCGCTCCACATGGCCACTGTCAAAATACACGCCTCCGAGGTTGCTTCGAATAATGTGCGCATCAGGGTCCGTCTCGAGGGTGCGCGTGTAGAGTGTCAGGTCATTTCGCCAATCGGTGTTGCGCGATATTGTTCCTGCGGAAGCTAACACCGCAGCGGCGCCGATAACGGATGGCACCACAAGTCGCAGACCGCGGAACGAAGTTCCTAGTCGCGGAATAGAATCCCAGAGTTGAGCAGCACACCACGCCATCAACCAGCAGAAACCTACGGAAGGCAAGTAGAGATACCTCTCGGTCAACACGTTGGCGGCCATCCAACGGGCGTTGAGAACGGGGCCGAGGGTGACCCCAATCCAGAGAATAGCGAAAGCTGCGGGGGGTGACTTCCGATGGAGTTTGCGGATCCCTGCAATCGCCAGGACGAATACTCCGATCCCTGCAAGGGCACGAGGTTCGCCAAGCGAGTTGCTCGGATGGAATACATGGAATGCCGACAAATGCGCTGGCCACACCAGGAGCCTCGTATAGTCGCCAATCAAAGAGAAGGCAGAGTAGATTGTCTGTGACCAGCCCAAGTTCGGGTGCTGCAGGACAGGCGCTACTTTTCCAAATAGAACTACGCGGAGGGCCAGGTAACCCAAACCGATGACACAGAAAGGCACATCCTGAAGAAGTTTGCGAGTTATCGGCGTGTTCTGACGATCCGTGCTCACACCATGCTGGAACACGATAGCAAGAAGACCAAACATCAGAGCAGGCTCTTTGCAGAGCAAGGCAAGCAGAAAGCTCGCCTGGACCCCCAGACTGCGTTTCCAATCCATCTTCCCGGGCTTCGCGAGGAGTGAAAGCGCAACAAGAATAAAGAATGCGGCTTCGAGATCGGGGAGTGCGGCGATCCAGTCGACCGCTTCCGTATGAATGGGATGAACCGCGAAGAGCAGCGCCCCAATCCAAGCAATGCGCCGGTCGTTGAAGAGCCGGCACCCGGCATCGAAGACCAAGAAAACAACTAAAGCGTTTACCAGAATACTGAAAAGATGGAAACCGAAAGGCAACGGCCCGAAGACTTGCCAGAGAATTAGAAAGCTGAGGGTCATGAGGGGGCGATAGTAGTTGGTGCCCCCGGCCTGGCCAACGAAGGACCACACCGTGGTCCCGAAGATCTGCGGCAAATAATGCCAACTCTTCACGTAAGGATTCTGGAGGATCTGTTGATCGTCGTCGTAAACGAATCCGTTGAAAAGGATATTTCCATAGCACAGCAAGGCTATGAGAATGAGCAGTGCGATGAGAATCTTGTTTGAAAAGAGCGTCCGCTCATAGGGTTCCTCCGACGCGGCCGCGTGGCCGCCCGAAGCAAGCGAAGCAGCAGGAAGGGCCATCGGGCTAGAAGGCATCACGTAAATTAGTCTAATCAAGCGGATTGGAATGCGCAGTTTGAATCCGTCTTCGAGTGTTCCGTTGCGCAACAAAGACCCAGTTGACAATGTGCCTCTTGTTATACTGAACGAGATGACTTTTCCGACTGTTGCTTCGCGGCTGCTGGCTGCTTTGCTTTCGGTGATTTCTCTTTGTCTTTCCGCCGTTGTTGTTTCGGCAAGACCAGAGGGCGCGGCGCAGAAACGCATCGCTGACCTGTTAGAAGCCAGATATAGGTCGGCCAAGACCATGCAGGCTACATTCCTCGAACGCTATACGGAAAACAACCGCACCGTTCGCGTGGAAGCGGGCACGGCCTACTTTCGGCGCCCAGGGAAGATGCGCTGGGAGTACGAGTCGCCGGAAAAGAACCTATTCCTCGTGGATGGTAAAACGGCCTGGTTCTATGTTCCCGCGGACCATACCGTGACACGCGTGCCGGCCAAAGAGAGCGGCGATTGGCGGACTCCCTTGTCGCTGCTGGCGGGTGAGGCGAAACTGTCGCGAGTTTGTGCGCGGGTTCAGCTTTCCACAGCGATAACGCCGGAAAACACGGACGACGCTATCCTCTACTGCCTGCCGAGAGGGGAAGAACACCAACACCACAATCAGCCGCCAACCGAGCCGGATCGCCTAGGCCCTGGCCAGGAAGACGCAATTTTCCTTGAAATTGCCCGAGACTCGGGAGAACTTGTGCGCGTGTTGGTGCGCGCAAGGGGCGGGGTGGAAGTCGAGTTCCGTTTCACCAACTGGCGGATGGATCCCCCTGTCTTGGATTCGATGTTTCGCTTCGAAGCCCCCCCCGGCGTGGCCATTGTTAACGGCGCATTGCCCGAGGGAGACGGAGCCGCAAAACAGTAGTTGCTGGCCGGATTCTAGACCCGTTTCGGAGAAAGAACGGCCAACCCTTCCAGCCTTCCCTGCATATTGAATAGATGAGGTAAACTGTAGGCGTATGGGGGAATTTGTCTGCCGTGTGGCGGATGGAAGTGGGCGTGTCTTTTCACACGTCGAGGCCGCCAACTCTTTGACGGAAGCTCGCCAGAAGCTGGTGGATCGGGGTTTGTACGTTTATTCCGTGGAGTCCCGCGGCAGTATGCTGTCCGGCCTGCTGCAGCGCCGCAGCGATCGTCAGATTGGCGGCACAGATTTCCTCATCCTCAATCAGCAGTTCAATACACTCGTTAAAGCAGGTTTGCCAATTCTTCGTGCCCTGGACCTGCTTGCTGATCGTGCCGCTTCCTTGAAACTCCGCCCAGTTCTTTCCCAGCTGCGCGACCGCGTCCGTGAAGGTAAGTCTCTCTCGGAGGCGGTGGCCGAGTCGGGGGTCTTCTCCAAGGTGTATTCCACTGCCATTCTCGCCGGAGAGAAGAGCGGAAACCTTTCGGGTGTTTTGGATTATTACATTGCTTATCAGCGAGTAAGTACGGGTGTCAAGAAAAAGATCGTTGCGACCCTGGTTTATCCCACGATTTTGATCGTCGTTTCGATACTCATCCTGACTTACATTGTCACCGTGGTGATCCCCAAGTTTGCAGAGTTGTACCGCGACTTGAATGTAGACTTGCCCGCACCTACGCAATTGCTGATCGCTGTGACGGTCGATTATCGCTACTTTGTACTGGGAGGCGTCGCTGCCCTGTTACTAGCTGCACTAGGTGTTTATTTGTGGTCGCGGACCGAGGACGGCGGCGCGGTCCTCGATCGTTTGAAGTTTCGGCTGCCGGTCATCGGGGATACGCTGCTGAAGTTCCAGGTCGCGCAGTTTTCAAGGACCTTAGCGACGCTATTGGCCGGGGGAACGCCCCTGGTTGCGGGCCTGCAGACCGCGTCGGACGCTCTCGAGAGCAAGTTGGTGCGCGGAACGGTTTTGCAGGCTACACAATTGGTGCGTGAAGGCGAATCACTGCACTCCGCGCTCGCCTCCACCCGAGTGATGCCGGATCTCGCGCTGGACATGATCGAGGTGGGGGAATCGAGCGGTGCGCTAGCGCCCATGCTGACGAGCGTGGCTGAGTTCTATGAGGAGGAAGTCAGCCTGAGACTCTCCATGCTTGTCTCGATCATCGAACCGGTTCTTCTCGTATTCATGGGGTTATTCGTCGCGTCTATATTGATCTCGCTGTACCTCCCGGTGTTCTCGCTAAGCGGTACGGTAAAGTAAGGAGCCATGGCTACCACGGATCAAAATTTGCCCTCGCCAGCGGGCCTCGCATCGGCCGCGGAGGAGCAGCACGAACGCGATCACTCCCGCAAGCTGGCCGAGAGGTACCGTTGCGCGTTTATCGATCTCCGGGAGCAACGCATCGATCCCGAACTCTTCCGAACAATTCCCGCAGATCTGATGTTCCGCTACAACTTCGTGCCGCTCGAGCTGCACGGCAATCTATTATCGATCGCTGTCGCAGATCCTAGCCAGGTACTGCTGAGCGATGAGCTGCCGCTCTTGCTGGGCAAGAAGCTGGCTACTAAGGTGGCGACGGCCCGGCAGATTGGCGACCTCCTCAAGCGCACCGAACAATCCCAGCGCGTACTCGAACAAGCGACGGAAGCCTTCACGCTTCAGGTATCGAAGGAGGACCAGGAAGAAAGCGAAGAGACAATTTCCGGCGACCGGCTGACTCGGGACACCGCCGTCAGTCCCGTCGTACGGCTCGTTGAAACCGTCATCTTCACCGCCCTCGAGCGCCGCGCCAGCGACATCCACATCGAAGCACGCGACACCGAAGTTGCCGTGAAGTACCGCATCGACGGCGTGCTCCAGCACGCCATGCAACCCATCGCCAAAGAGTGGCATTCCACCGTGATCTCCCGGATCAAAGTTCTCAGCGACTTGGACATCGCCGAAAGGCGCGTGCCGCAGGACGGGCGTTTCCGGGTCAAATACAAAGGGCGCTTCATCGACCTGCGCGTGTCCATCATGCCGGCGAGTCACGGCGAAGATGCCGTCCTTCGCGTCCTCGACAAAGAGACGCTTTCCGAGAAATTTCAAAACTTGAACCTGGACGTCGTCGGTTTTTCCCTGGAAGAGATTCGCCGTTTCCGGCGGTACATCCGCGAGCCCTACGGCATGGTGCTGGTGACAGGGCCGACCGGTTCGGGTAAGACCACCACGCTTTACGCCGCAATTAACGAGATCAAGACGGATGAAGATAAATTTGTCACCATCGAAGATCCCGTGGAATACCAGGTGCGCGGAATCACGCAAATCCCCGTCAATGAGAAAAAGGGGCTGACCTTTGCCCGCGGCTTGCGCTCCATCCTGCGTCACGACCCCGATAAAATCATGGTGGGCGAAATCCGCGACCAGGAAACCGCTCAGATTGCCATCCAATCGGCCCTCACTGGCCACCTGGTCTTCACTACGGTTCACGCCAACAACGTTACCGACGTGATCGGACGCTTTATCAACATGGGCGTGGAGCCGTACAATTTCGTTTCCGCGCTGAACTGTATCATGGCGCAGCGCCTTGTGCGCGTGATCTGTCCAAAATGCAAGCGTGCCAAAAAGTTTTCCTTGGAAGAGCTAAAGGAGGCAGGCCTCGATCCAGCCCTCTGGGGCAGTGTGATGTTCGCGGAGGGCACGGGATGCCTGGAATGTTCGGGCACTGGATATCACGGGCGCACGGCCATTTGCGAACTGTTGGATTTGACCGACCGCATCCGAGAAATGATTGTGGGCCGGCGGCCGACCTCTGAAATCAAACGTGTCGCTCGGGAAGAAGGCATGATGACCCTGCGCGAAAGTGGTATGGCCAAAGTGCGCGACGGGATTACGACGCTGAAAGAAATTAATAAGGTGACGTTCGTTGACTAGCACGGCCACATTCCATCAGGGAATCTACAAAAGCAATCTGGTCCGCCGCGTCGCTCGCTGGCTGGACGCCACACCGCATCCGCCGCTTGCTATCGAGATTTCGCCGGATCGAATTGCCGCTGCGCGTTGGACGCGAACCGGAGGGCTGGACGGATTTGCGGTTGAAGCGCTCTCCACGGGCGCCATTTTGCCCTCTGCCGTCGAGGCCAACATCGTCAATTCCACCGCGGTCCGGACCGCAATGACCAATGTGTGCAGCGAGCTGCGGACGAAGGATGAGGAAGTAGCCCTGTTGCTCCCCGATCCCGTGATTCGCGTCTTCGTGCAGCATTTCGAAGAGTTTCCTCGGAGCCCTGAAGAAGCCGTGCCCATGCTTCGCTGGAAGCTGAAAAAGAGCGTGCCCTTCGAAGTGGATGAGACGTTGATTTCCTATATGCCGCAGGCGCCGCGCGAGGCAGGCGTGGACATAGTCACGGCTCTGGCACGTTTGCGCATCATCCGCGAATACGAGGGGCTCGCGGAAACCGCAGGGCTCTTTCCTGGTGTTGTACTGAGCTCCTCGCTTGCGGCCATCGCGCTGCTCGATGATGAGCGCCCCACGCTGCTGGCCCGCGTTTCCGGAGCAGCGCTCACCACCGCCATCGTGCGCGAAGGAGTGCTCTGCGGTTATCGTTCCACGGAGCTCCCCGCCTATGGGAGGGACCTTGCCCCGCAAATGTTGCTCGATGAGATTTTTCCGGTGGCCGCCTATTATCAGGATACCTGGGGGGAAGGTATTCGGTCCGTGCGGGTGGCGGGGCTTGGGGATCGCTTGCCTGAGTTCGTTCGGCCGCTCGAGGACGAATTCCACTGTGACGTGCGGTCGCTCTCTCACACCGCGCTTTCCGGAGGCCGTCTCCATGAAGATGCTCGTCCCTTGGCGGATCGCGAGTTGGAAGGATTGATCGGCTGGATGATGCATCGTGGGTAGAAAAGTTTAGCAGGTTGGCGAAAAAGGCGAATTTTAGGAGGTCGGTGCCGCCCCTGTCCCCACTCCGGTCGGGAGCTCCGACGCTAAGCGGCCTCTTTTGAATATCTCTTCAGGGGTTTTAACCCCTGAGGAACAGTTTTTCAAAACCTTGTTAGGAGGATGTCGAGACACGGAGAAGAATGAGAGTCCGGCTCAATCTCGCGACCAAGCCACTGGAGACGCATCGGAGGTTTCTGGTCGGCGGCGGGCTGATTGCCGTCGCCGCTGGAATCGTCTTCCTTTTTTTGGGTTGGCATGTATATGTTGTCCGGAAAGCTGAGGCACAGGTGCGTGCCAAGGCGGAGAAAACCCACCAGGATTTGCTCCGATACCAGCAGGAAAGAAGCGAACTCGAGCGTTTCTTTAACCGGCCGGATAACGCGAAACTCCATGAACGCGCCGCTTTTCTGAACACCATCCTCGATGCTCGCAGCTTCAATTGGACGCAGATGTTCATGGATCTGGAGAAAGTCTTGCCGGGCGGCGTGCGTGTCGTGAGCATCGAGCCCGTGCAAAAGAATGGCCGCATTGAAGTCAGGCTGAGCGTGGGCGCGACAAGCGATGAAGCCAAACTGAAATTCCTCCGCGCTCTCGAAGATTCCAGCGCCTTCACCCAGGTCGAACTTGTCAGCGAGCATGTTCCAAACCAGACAACCAGCAGCGATCGAGTTATCGTCGATTTGACAGTAATTTATTCGAGGACTTGATGCGGCGCGACTTCACATTGCAGAGGCGAGTGATCATCGGCGGCTTGGCACTGCTGGTCCTTGCAGATTGCGGCCTGGGCGCCTTTAGTTGGCGGCAGGCATCCGCCCCGCGCACGCCCCAGCAGGAGCTTGACCGTCAGACCTTACAACTTAAGTTGCTGCAAGGGGAAATCGTCCGCGCCAAGGCGATTCAACAGAGCATGCCCGTCACCCAGGTTGACTGTGACAAATTCGAAAAATCGCTGCTCCCCGCCGGCACCGGCTATTCGGCGGTTGCGGCGGAGCTTGGCGGCATCGCCGGCAAGGCGAGGTTGCAAATTTCCGGCGTGAGTTTTCACCACAAAGAGATCCCCAATCGCGGACTCAGCGAGGTCGAACTGGAAGCGACGATAAGTGGTGACTATGAGGGCGTTGTGCGGTTCTTGAACGGGTTGCAGCGCTCCGAAAATGTCTACACGGTGGACAGCTTGGCGCTGGCTTCCGATAATCAGTCGCAGGGTGCGTCCGCAGCGATCCGCGTGACAGTACGCCTGAGGACGTTTTTCCGGGGCGCTTGATGAATCAGAAAAGCCAAATCGCTTTTCTCGCCGTGCTGCTGGTCGTGGCGGTGCTCGTGTGGTATTTCCGTCCCGCGAATCCTGCGGTGATTGAGGACACCGCGGCGTTCGTCCAGAACGATCCGCTGCTGGCGGTGGATAATCCTCAGTTGCATTGGTGGAAATTGGAGGCCTCTCGGAAAGCGGAATACAAGAGCAATCGAAGAAACATCTTCAGTCCAATTGCTCCGTCTCAACCATCTCGTTTGCCCAAGCCGGAACCCAAGCCTGGGAATCCCACCTACCAGCCGCCCGCACCTCCTCCTTCCCCTCCTCCACCAACGCTTCCCGTAAAGTTCTTCGGCTATGGCGCCGTCCCCGTAGGGGGAACTCGTCGAGCCTTCTTCAGCGATGGCGATGAGGTCTACATCGTCAGCGAAGGCGAGACCCTCCTGGGCCGGTACCGCATCATCAAAATCGGCAATGCCAACTTGGAGTTTGAGGAGATTTCCACTGGGGAGCGCGGCAGCACAGTGCTTGAGGAGCAAGGGCCAGGGGCATGACCACCTGCGGAGCACATCCACGGCGAACTTCCCGCGACAGCGGCTACGCGCTGCTCATGGTCATGTTCATCGCTGCTCTTATGATGGCCGTGGTGATGACTGCCGCCCCAAACATCCTGACTCAGGGGAAGCGCGAAAAAGAAGAGGAGATGATCTGGCGCGGGAAGCAATATGTGCGGGGCATCAAGCTTTATTACCGCAAGCTCGGCCGCTTCCCGACTTCGCTGGATGATCTCACCAAGCCAAGAGTGGGTGCGCTGCGATTCATGCGCCAGCGTTACAAAGACCCCATGAACAAAGCAGACGGTTCGTGGCGGCTGATCTACGTTGGCCCTGCCGGCCAGCTTATTGGCAGCCTGAAGCCGGCGCAAGCGATTAAGATCCCGGCGCCAGGAGGCTCCCCGTTGGGTACACCTGCTTCTACTGTGGTCGGCGCGAACCAGCCGCAGCCGGGGGCGAACGCAGGCCCAGCGTCCGCCGGTGCGCAAGCGGGCACCACACCAGCGGCACCGGGCAGCGAAACGGAGCAGAATCCCCCCGCAGAGGGCCAAGTAGACTCTTCCGCCAATCCCTCTCCCGGCGCTCCAACCGACACGCCGACCATCATCGGCGGTAACATCATTGGTGTCGGCAGCAAGATCGCAGAGCGCTCGGTAAAGGTCTACGAGAAGGCCAAGAATTACCGCTTGTATGAATTCATCTGGGATCCCTCGAAAGACGCGTTGAACGCGGGACAACTGGGGATGCAGGTCGGAACGCCCAACGCTCCGGGTCAGGGGCAAGGCCAGAATCCCATCGGTGCGCAACCCATGCCTAGTCCAATGAATCCCACTCCAAACCCGCAACAGCCGCCGCCGAATCCCAACCCCACCGCGCCACCGCAATAGCCTTCATTGCGATCCGTCTTTACAACGTGCGGAAAAACTCACTCGCGGGTGTCCTTAAGAGATTCTCGGCGAGGATGAGCGACTACTGGTTGCCGTTTCGAACGGGTGGGCCCGCAGAGAGGGACTTTCTTTTCTCCTTGGACCTCGGCGTTGCTCCGGACTTGCTGTTCTCGTAGGCGCGCTTGACGCGGCGAACGTAGGAGATGGTCTCGGCATACGGCGGAACGCTGCCGAATTTGCCCACAATTTCCGGGCCCGCATTGTAGGCAGCGAGAGCAAGAACCAGATCGTTGTTGTAGCGCTGGAGCAAATCACTCAGGTAGCGGGTCCCGGCGTTGATATTTTCTCTGGGGTCGAAGATGTCTCGTACCCCGAGCCGCGCCGCTGTTTCCGGAAGCAGTTGCATCAGCCCTCGCGCATTGCGCCGCGAGATGGCCTTCGGTTCGAAGTTCGATTCCACGGCGATCACGCTGGTGATCAAATCAGCGTCCACTTTGTACTGGGCAGAAGCCGCTTCGATCAAATCGTGAAAAGGCGCTTTGGAATTGTCCGCCGGTTTCGACGGTGTGAACAACTCTTCAGGCTCGATGCCCACGACATCTTCGGCGGCGACCACGACGGTGCCTCCCGCCATTTGCAAGCGGTAGCGGTCCCCGAGAAGTTGGTATCCGGTTACTGTAAGGCGTTGGCCGCTGCGCAAAACGATGTACTCCGCGCGCCCCGCCGGCGCTACCGCGAGCAACAGGGAGCAGCAGAGCATGAGGCGCGTCAAGCGCAAGGGGCGGCCTCCCGCAACGCAAATTGTTCGATCGCCGTGGCGACTCCATTTTCATCGTTGCTCGCTGTTTCATGCCAGCCGAATGTTTTCAGCTCGGGGACGCTGTTGCCCATCACCACGGGAATGCCCGCGAAAGTGAGCATCTCCAGGTCGTTATGGTTATCGCCGATGGCCATGACCTCTTCACGGGCAAACCCGCGCACGGCGGCCCATTCCGCTAGCGACGACCCTTTCGAACAAACCGGATGAATGACGTCGATCATGGCGAAGTCTTTGCTTTCGTAAATGGTCACCGCGAGGGCAAATTCCTCGGCAAAGACCGCGGCACGAAGGACGGCTTCGGCTTCGCGAATCGGCGCAACCGTGCCCGTCAACATCACCTGGATCGGGTCTTCCACCAGGCAGCTCTCGAGGGGCTTGGCCTGCCCAAGAAATTCCTTGTTCCGCGTGTAGTAGCCGTAACGGTTCGGGTCCTCCCAATTAAACGTTTCGAGCATCACCTGGTTTTCCCGGGGGCGGTCGAAAACCACCGCCGTACCGTCTCGCCAGCGGAGAGTCATTTGCAGAACCCGCTCGGCAGTTCCTCTGGGCAATAGATGCCGCAGGCGCGTTTGGCCATCCTGCGTTCGAATGAGCGCGCCGTTATTTACGATCATCGTAACCGGGCTAGCGATCTTTCGCGCTACGGGCAGGGCGAAGTCGTATCGCCTTCCGGTGACCAGCGCAACCTCGATTCCCCGGCGCGTGGCTTCTGCAATGGCAGCGCGGTTCGCCTCCGACACTTGCCAGCGGCTGTCTAGCAGTGTGCCGTCAATATCCAGTGCGATAAGACGCACGGCCATGAGCTATTGTAACGTGAAAAGCGCCTTGGCCTTGGCTCGGTTTTAGGCGGTCCTCTGTGCCGCGAAAGAACAGCCAAAAAGGCCTGTGCTAGACTCGACCAGCCATGACCACGCGCCGCCTTTATTACGACGATTCGTTCGAACGCGACTTTGAGGCCCAGCTATTGAGCTGTGAGCCGGTAATGGTTGATAGCCACTTAATGGTTCCCGCTTGGGGCGTCGTACTGGATCGCACGTTGTTCTATCCAACGTCGGGCGGCCAGCCGCATGATTTGGGGTGCCTTGCAGCAGCCAAAGTCCTTGACGTGCGGGACGAAGGAGACGAGATTATCCACGTTCTCGACCGCCCCCTCGAACTCGGACCTATCAACGGCTACATCGATTGGGACCGCCGCTTCGACCACATGCAGCAGCACACCGGGCAGCATCTCCTCTCCGCGATTTTTCAAGAGCGCTTCGGACTGCCCACCGTCTCGTTTCATCTCGGCAGCGAAATCTCCACGATCGATCTCCGGGGTCCCGAGCCTTCCGACGCAATCCGCGAGGGCGCAGAGCGCGCCGTGAGTCGGGTGATCTTCGAAGATCGTCCCGTAACCGTGCGATACGGCACGGCGGAACAATTTGCGCAAATTGGGGTGCGCAAGGAAGTGGACCGCGGCGGAATCTTGCGTGCCATCGAGATCGAAGGTGCCGATCTCCAGCCTTGCGGCGGGACGCACGTGAAGCGCACCGGCCAAATCGGCTTGCTCCTGGTGCGCCGCTGTACGAAGATCCGTCAGGATTGGCGTGTTGAATTCGTCTGTGGCCAACGTGCCGAACGCGCGGCAAGCGCGGATTTCCAGCTCTTGCGGCAGGTCGCGTTGCGATTGCAATGCGCTCCTGAGGCCGCCGCTGCTGCCGTGGAGCGCGCGGTGGCGGAACGCGACGCCAATTTCAAAAGGTTACGCACTATTTCCGATCAACTTGCCGAAGCCGAGGCGGCGCTGGTCTTGCTCACGAACCCGCCGGGGCCCGGCGGCGTGCGCCTGCTCGCCCGGACTTTCAAGGGCGTGGATGCGGAGTATCTGGGACACTTCGCAGCGCGGCTCACCAGAGAAGAGAAAACGGTCGCGCTGCTCGTCTCAAGAGATGACGGCCACGTGGTTTTCGCGCAGCACCCATCCATCGGAAAAGACATGAATACCTTGTTGAGACAGGTGCTGGAAAAAATGGGCGGGAAGGGCGGCGGCACGCGCGATTTCGCTCGCGGACGCCTCAACGATACTGCTCAAGCGGAGAGCGCCTTGTCGGCCGCGCGAACTCTTTTGCAACCCGCAGGCACTGGAGTATAGAGTTCGCTCCAGCGCGTGCTTTCGGCCTGATGCACTTGCGGGTCCGTCGCAAGTCCGTTCTCTGGAAAGCCACGAGGTACGTAATGACGAATAAATTCACGCGGCGCGACGCGCTTAGGTTCGGCGCGACCGCAGCGGTCTCGGCAACGGTGAAACCCTATGTCGCGTCTTCGGTCGGCGAATCATTGCCTGGAAGCGCTCCTCCAAAGCCCCGTTCGGAGGAACCGAGCAATTTGGCAAGCCCGGGTTCGGACACAGATATTTGTTTCATGAGCGCCCGCCAAATGGCGGAGTTGATCCGTCGGGAAAAACTCTCCGCGCAAGAGGTGATGCAGGCGCACCTGCGTCAGATCGAGCGCGTCAATCCCAAGGTGAATGCAATTGTCACGCTGGTTCCGGAAGATCAATTGATGGCTCAGGCGCTAGCTACCGATGAATCGCTGGCGAAAGGGAACTGGCTCGGGCCACTCCATGGGCTGCCGGTCGGCGTCAAAGATTTGCACGAAACGAAAGGAATTCGCACGACATTTGGTTCGCCGCTCCACAAAGATTATGTGCCGGAGGCAGACTGCTTGCTCGTTCAACGTGAAAAAAATGCCGGCGGGATAGTTGTCGGCAAGACGAATGTGCCTGAATTCGGCCTCGGTTCGCAGACATTCAACCCTGTCTTTGGCCCGACTCTCAATCCCTACGATGTCACAAAAACTTGCGGCGGAAGCACCGGTGGCGGCTCTGTGGCGCTGGCCTGCGGCATGGTTCCGCTCGCGGACGGCAGCGATTTTGGCGGCTCACTTCGCAACCCTCCGAATTTTTGTAATGTTGTGGGTCTGCGGCCTTCGCCGGGACGTGTGCCGAACACGCCGAATCATCTGGGTTGGTTCTCGCTCTCTGTTTTTGGGCCGGTCGCGCGCAACGTTTCAGATTGCGCGTTTTTCTTGAGCGTTCTCGCTGGCTTTGACCGCCACTCTCCCATCTCGATCGACCAACCCGCCAGCCAGTTTGCTCAGCAGCTGGGTGGCCGCAGTTTCAAGGGCGTGCGCGTCGCGATGTTCAAAGACATGGGACTTCCCTGGGAACGCGAAGTTAAACAAGCCGTCGCGGCGCAGCATAAAGTATTCGAATCCCTCGGGTGCATCGTTGAAGAAGCGGAACCCGACTTCACGGATGCGCACGAGTCTTTTCTCGCGTGGCGTCATTGGACCGTTGAGCAAGCTTTCGGAGATATCCTGGAAGCCAACTCAGACAAGCTAAACGAATTTGTCCACTGGCATGTGGAAGAGGGCCGCAAGCTGAAGGGGCCTTATCTTTCTCGAATGGAAGCCAAGCGCACGGCACTCTATCAGCGGGTGCGGCAATTCTTGGAAAAATACGAGTTTTTCGTTCTCCCCGTCAATCAGGTTCTTCCTTTCGACGTGAAGACGCACTACCCCACGGAGATTGCCGGCGTGAAAATGGAGACGTACATCGACTGGATGAGATCGGCGTATTACATCTCCGCGGTAGGGAACCCTGCGCTCGCCGTGCCCTGTGCTTTTTCGACGAGCGGCCTTCCGATCGGACTCCAGATTGTAGGCCGGCATCACGACGATTGGGGCGTCCTGCAGATGGGTTACGCCTTCGAACAAGCCACGCAGATTGGCAAACGGCGCCCGCCTGTCGTGTAGTCCTCTCGAAAAACCTGCGCAAAAAAAACGCGGAAGCCAGAGCTGAGCTCGCTGCAAAGTCAGGCTGCGTCTATTTTTGCCGAGTGCGTCACCAGCTAGGACTCGAAATGAATCAGGACGAGTTCCGGAGCTGCGCCAAGGCGCATGGGCGGACCCCACGTGCCGGCGCCGCTGGTGGTGTAGACCAGGAGACGGCCGAGACGTTTCAACCCATACACGAACGGTCCGTAGATGCGAGAGGTGATCCAGGTCCAAGGGAAGAACTGGCCCCGGTGCGTGTGCCCGGAAAGCTGCAAGGAGACGCCCTCCTCTTCCGCGATCTGCAGTTGATCGGGAGCGTGCGCGAGCAGAATGCTGGGGCGCTTGGGGTCGAGCGATGCCTTCCGCAGAATGGAGCGGAAAGTCTCGGAATGAACAAGAGCGCCATGGTGCACCCCGACCAGGTCCACGCCGTCAAGGGATATCTTTTCGTTGTCCAGCACGCGGATACCGGACGCCCGGACCGCGTCGAGGTATTTTGAATGGCCAGAGAATTCTTCGTGATTTCCTGCAACGAAAAACGCGCCCAGCGGTGGCGCCAGGTCCACCCAAGGCTTGGCCACCCTTTCGAGGTTGGCGGACGTTCCGTCAAAGAGATCACCCGTAATGAAGACCACGTCGGGTCGAAGGCGCAGGAGCATGTGGACGATGCGCTGCGTGAAAGCGCGGCCCCGGACGTGTCCGAGGTGCACGTCGCTGACCAGAACTGCCACACGGCCTCGCCAAGATTCCGGGAGGTTCGCAAGTTTCACGGAGATTCGCCTCACGCGAATCCACAGGGCATTGATGATGGCGTACGCGCTGGCACACGCGGCGAGGGCAAAAAACAAAAGTGCGATCGTTTGTTTGTGAAACGGGAGGCCAAAAAGCACTGTCGCAGTACGCGTAAGCCAGGATAAGGACGCTGCCAGGAAGAAAAAGCTTAGCATCCCAAGCCAGACCGCAGAGATGGTGTAGAAGATTCGAATCAGCATATTCGAGTAGCGGAATGCAAGAAGAGAAGTGATGACAAAACTGACCGAAAGTAAAACCAGAATGATCTTCGCCGCCGATACACTGGGAGTGTTTACAGCCCCCATGAAACTCATCCAAGTGGCGTAGACAAACCAGTGCACAGCAAAAAGAATTGCCTGAATAATGCTCGTCAATATCGCAATGCGGGCGCGCATTTGTAAAGCCTCGTTTGCGGCTTACTCTCGCCGAGCTAGGAACGAACGGCGGGGCATTGCCGCACCTGCCTGTCATTCGTTAGATGTTTGAAAATGAAATCAGCCACATCCTCACAAGAAGTCCTCCTGAGGGTGTTGGTACGCAAGCCGGTCCCCCGAACGGTAACACTCATGCGTCGCCGCCCGTTGGTCACCCCAACGGCCGCACAATAGATGTTTACTTCACCAGTTCATCGGCGTAACGGACAGGAACTGCCAAGTTCGAGCCGCCAAAGTCACTGAGAATGGCGAAGTTCACGCCAATAACCTTGCCGTTGCGATTGAAGAGCGGTCCGCCGGAACCGCCGGAGGTTGTCGCTGCATCGTAGACAATCTTGTCCGTTAAGACATCTCCGATGTGTCCCTGGGTAGTCGTTGGGCGAATGAGGTGCTGCGCTGCCAACTGCGAAACAATCTGGGTAACCTCGTGCGCGTTTTCCGCCACTTTTCGTGTGACATCGCTTCCCGCGCGCGCGAGGATACCTTCAATTCCCGTAGGGTATCCAATCAGGACGACCGGATCGCCCGTCACACTGGCTTCACTGCGATCATCGAGCTCCAGGAGTGCGGTGTGAGGGGGCGCAGGAGTCTGCAATTTGAGGGTTGCCAAATCGGCCTGGGTCGAAATCCGCTCGACTTTTGCCGGGATGCCTTGTGAGCTAGTGGGGAAGTACGCGGTGTAAGACGAGGCGTTTGCGGCAGCGCCCTTGTCGAGAATTTGTTTCAATCCCTCATCACCCCACCAAGGCTCCACAACGTGATGGTTTGTAAGGAGCCGTCCATCGTGCGCTATGAGAAACCCGGTGCCAAAGACGTCAAGCTGCAGAGGCGGTCCCGTTCCGTCTGTTTCGAGAGATACCATCCCCTTGTCGTCCACGAGCGGCTTACCCGTGGCATCCGTGGCGAGGCGAATTAACTGTCCGGAATCCTTGTCCCGAAACTCCACGACCACGTGCAGCAAGCAGACGCTGGGTCCGTAAGTGTGAACTATCGTTTCCGCGACACGGCCTTCGCTCTCAAGCCGGTTCAGGCGACTCTGCGTCTCCTGAAGCTGCTTCTTGAGGGATTCGCCATCTGTATCGCCGTCCGCGGCTATCTTTTTGCGGATCTCTTTCGTTTGCGCTTTCAAAGACTCGCGGGTTTCCGACGCGTCGCTCGCGGTCAGGGACGCACGCGCTTGTTCTGCACGGCGCAAGAGTTCCCCCTGCTGCAGGATGCCGCCGTTCAGCCTGGCAACTTCCGCTTTGAGTTGGAGTGTTTCCTTCCGGCTGTGCCGGTTCGAAATGACCGTTGCGAGTGCTGCCAGAATCAATGCCGCGCTGAGAGCAAAAATCGCCGGTATCAGCCAAAAGCGCCGCCTGGTATTCGTGCCGCCACTCAAGGCTTCTACGGCAACCTCCGCCAGATGTTCTCTGTGCAGCGCATCTTTCAGTTTTGCTTCGAGTTCTACCTCTGGCTGTCTCTCGCGAAACTGCGTTCTGATTTTCGCTGCGAATTCTAACGGTTCAAACGGAAAGGAGACGACGTCGTCAGCACCCAGGTCCAGGGCGCGGGCACGTTCCAGCGCGCCACCATGAACAATCATCACAATCTTGAGAGTCCGTGGATCAGGACCTGCCTTGATTTGGCTGATCACACCGCAGCAGCTGAGGTCGGATGGTGTTGCTTCTGTGATCAGGACTTCCGGGGAAAGAGCGAGAATCTCATCAACCGTCAGGCTGCGGTCTGTGGTGATCTCATAGCCTTGACCTGATAAGGCCTGCTTTACCTCCTGGGTAGACTCCATACCCAGGTTGAGGAGGAGAATGCGCATCGCTGTCAACTTATCACCAAACAGCTTCTATTTTCCGTTGGAATAACAATCGGCATCGGATAGCACTCAGTTGAAGCTTCCCGGAACTCCCCGACAGCCTGAGCGGCGCCGTTGTTCGAATTCGGCGAGCCTTCCAGGAGTCAGCTTCATCCGAGAATTAGATGTCAGATCTCCAGTAGCCGATACGTTGTTTCCAGCTCAAAATTGTCATTTGGCCGGCCGACAGTGCCGCATTCCGCCAAGCCTGCCCTCTCGTTCTGGGACCAGGAAAATGCGGCTTCTCCAGCCTGGCGTACAGTGAGGCTCAGGCTCGCATTGCGCTATAGACGGTTTGATAGCAATGCCCACGGTCAGGGACTGGCGGACATGCTGGTCAATCCCGAAGGCTGGGGCGGCAATTTCCTTAACTCCCGAACCAGAGCTTCTCATGACTTGTACAACAACGAAACATCGCCATTCTTTCGAAGCTTCACTGGTTTTCAGCGCCGCGTGGATGGCTCCATTCTCAGTTTTGGAAATTGAATATATGGCACACAAAGACTTGAGGGAACATAGGGTGAGAGGAAGACTCAAAGGTTATGGCAGGCCATGTTAGACGAATTAAGGTAGTGGTCGCGATCGCTCTTATTTTGGGAGCGGCTTCAGTAGCGCCGGTTGCGAAGTGCCAAAGCTCCGCGGGCCCGACAACACGGGAGATGGCTTTATCGAATTCCAGTGCTCCGGCTGGTCTGACTGCCGACGACGTCATCGCAAGAATGCTTGAGCACAACCGGTTCCGAAACGAGCAGTTGCAGCGCTACTCGGCAGTCCGGACGTATGAGATCAGAAACCCCGAGGGGAAATTGGCGGCGCAGGCCGTCGTACACGTGGACTACCGGGCGCCGGACAAGAAAACGTTCAACAAGACCTCCGAGGAAGGATCGGTGATCGTGCGTCACCTGGTGTTTGATCGCCTGATACAGAGCGAGAGCGAGACATCTTCCGGTCGGGAGCATCGCAACAGTGCGATCACAACCGCGAACTATATATTCACGCTGGCCGGAGAAGAGGATCTCGGCCCGAATCATTGCTTTGTTCTCGAGGCCACTCCGAAACGCAAAGAGAAGTATCTGTTCGAGGGGAAAATATGGATCGACGCCGAAGACTTCGCGATTGTAAAAATCGCCGGCCACCCTGCTAAAAAACCGTCCTTCTGGATCAATCGAGCTGACTTTGTCAGGCAATATCAAAGAATTGATGGTTTTTGGCTTCCTTGCCGGGACGAGACGTCCGTTGAAGTGAAGATGTACGGGCGAAGGGTATTCACCGTCGACCACCAACAGTACGTGGTCAATCCTGCCAACCCTCTTCGAGTGGGAACCGGAGAAATGGGTGATCCAGACTAGGGATTTCTCCGGCGACAGTGGATGATATTGTGGCGGAGGGATGGGACTCGAACCCCGACCTCCTGCGCGACAGCCGAGCGTTCTAGCCAGCATCAACCAAGCTATTGGGTACAGCGATTCGGCGTGGCAACCGGACGAACTGAATCTTCTCCTCGCGTCAAAGAAGCAGTCTGCTTCCGCCCTGCACGTGCAACGTCGTTGAAAAAGATGGTGGACGAGAGGGGATTCGAACCCCCGGCTTGTCCGATGCGGCATCGGACCGCTCTTCTGAACTTATAACGCGCTGGCGAAGGAAAGGTCTTGGTGGACGAGAGGGGATTCGAACCCCCGGCCTCCTCGTTGCGAACGAGGCGCTCTCCCAGCTGAGCTACTCGCCCACGAGCAGCAACAAAATTTTAGCAAACGGAACTGGCCTTGCCAACCGCACCCCTTGCGCAGTTTTCACATGGAGGCCGCACGCTGCGCCTCAAAGTGCTCGCGATATTGTGAGCGAGATTCCTACGGCTGGTCCGGAGCGCCGCCGCCGCGCTGCGCCACGATTCTCCGCGCCTTCTCATAGAGTGCGCGGGCCTGCGGAATAGCTTCCACAGCTTTCTGCACTTGCGGGTCCGCCTCGAGCAGCACTTTGAATCCTTCTTGCTGTCCGAAGGTGGACATGAAAATCTCCTGCTTGATCTTCCGCTGGATCCAGTCGAGGTTGTCCGCCAGCTCCGGCTCGGTATAACGCACATTGTGCTTTGAGAGGAAGCTGCGGAACTCCCTCATAACGCTTTCATCTACGGCAAAATCCTTCGTGATCGCCGGCTTCGTCCCAAGGTAGTAGCGCGTGAAGCCGCCCACGCCTGTCTCAGCGGGGTAGAGGACGTCACTGCGAAGCAATAGCTCTTCGAATTTGGTCAGCTTGGGCGCCGGCACGAGGATGTCCGGAGCGATGCCGCCTCCGCCGGTGACTTGCCGTCCGCTATCGGTAAGCCTCACCTCCGTCGGATGCTCCGGCACCTTGCGCTCATAGTGATATTCGTAGAGCGAAACGGTCTTGTAATCCCGTTGAATGAGCCGTCCGCTGGGCGTGTAGTAGCGCGCCGTGGTCAACGCCAGTCCGGTATTTTCGCTGAGCGGTGTAACCGTCTGCACCAGCCCCTTGCCGAAGGATGTCTCTCCGACGATCAAGCCACGGTCATGGTCCTGCACTGCACCGGACACAATTTCCGTCGCCGAAGCGGAATTGTTGTTCACCAGGATCACCAGAGGCACCGTGTCGCCTTGGTTTCCGCGAAGGACGAAATAGCGGCGCTCCGGCGACGTGCGGCCGTGGTGCGACACGATCAACTGGTTCTTGTCCAGAAACATGTCACTCACAGCGACAGCCTCATTCAGCAATCCGCCGGGGTTGCCACGCATGTCGAGAATCAAACCATCGAGCGAGGGAGCATCCAACTGTTTGAGCGCGTCGGCAATCTCGCGATCGGTGGTCTCATTGAAGCCAGAGAGCCGGACGTAGCCGATCCCTGGCTTCAGCAGGAAAGCTATGTCCACGGAATGGCGGGGAATTTCGTCGCGCGTCACGGTGAACACCAATGCTTCAGAATAGCCTTCGCGCGAAACGGTAATCTTGACCACTGTGCCCTTGGGGCCCTTCAGCAAATCCGCGACTTCCGTTGTCGTCAGGCCCTCGGTCGATTTTTCGTCAACCTTCACGATCACGTCGCCGGGACGCAACCCCGCGTTGTACGCGGGCGCGCCGACGAACGGCGCCATGACTACAGTATGGTTTTCCCGAGGCGTGACCACCATGCCGACGCCGTAGTACTTTCCACGTTGGTCCTCGCGGAGAAGCGCGAACTGCCGCGCATCAAAGAAATTCGAATGCGGGTCGAGCACCCGCAGCATGCCGGGGATCGCGCCCTGATATACCGCCTTGTCGACGTCGACAGGCTCGGCATAGTTCGATTGGACCACGTCCAGGACCCGCGTAAACTCCCGCACGGCCGTCTGATAATCGTCGGTCGAGGCGGTTGTGGCCCGCACGGAGGGGCCGTAAATCCCCCCAAGAACAGCAGATACCAGCAGAACGGCAACTACAAGAACCAACCCGCGACGTTCTGGATTCATCTTAACCTCACACGGCCAATCGACACGTCAGTATACCATGCGTGGGCGAAAGTCGGGTTTGACACTGCCAGACACCCTTTCTATGATGCCAACAGGCCTATTAGACGGCCCCCAAGCGCAATGTTGAGCGTTCCTCACATGATCGTCGTGTTTATCGTCGTCCTGGTCGTCTTCGGGCCCCATAAGCTCCCGGAGCTCGCCCGGGGCCTCGGCAAGCTCATGGCGGAATTCCGCAAGGCTTCCACGGACTTTAAGACTGCGTTTGAAGAGGAGATGCGCGACCTGGAGCGCCAGGCCCGCGAAGTTGGGCGTAATAAGATTGCCACGACACCAGCAGCCACGGAAGCCGAGCCCCCCGCTCTGGAAACCCCCACGGAAGCACAAACAGTGGGGGATATGACTTCGGACGCTCAGACCCTCAATACGCCCGCGCTTGAGCCTGTCATCGCAACCGTCGCGGAATCGGTGCCCCGTTCTTCGGAACAAGCCGCCGAAGAAAAAACCGACGATGTTTCTGCCTTAAGTCCCGTTGACTCAATCCATGACCACCAGAAGCCAGCCTGACTCCAGCCGAGCCGCCCCGGATACAGAGACCGGCGGCCAGATGACCTTTTTCGAGCACCTCATCGAGCTGCGCAAGCGCATCATCAATTCGCTCATCTCCATAGCGGTTGGCGCGATGATCGGCTGGGTCGCCGCGCCTCATTTCATTAACTGGATTATCAAACCGATGCTGAAAGCGCTGGGCGAAGCTCACCTTGATCAGAAGCTTTTCTACACTCATCCCGCGGGCTATTTGAACCTGCTGATTACCTTGAGCATTTATCTGGGGATTGTCATGGCATCGCCGTGGATCCTCTATCAGATCTGGCTCTTCGTCGCTCCGGCACTCTATAAACACGAGCGCAGCGCCATCACGGGGTTTCTCTTCTCGACCGTCTTCTTGTTCCTCGCAGGGCTCGCGTTTGGTTATTTCATAATGCTTCCGTATATTTTGCGGTTCCTGACCAGTTTTAAGGGACCTGTCGTGCCACTGATGAGCGTCAATGAGTACTTTGATTTTATCTTGCTAGTCTTGCTGGGGCTTGGCCTGGTATTCGAATTGCCGATCCTCATTTTCTTCCTATCGCTCTTTGGCATCGTTACCCCTAAGTTCCTCCTGCAAAATTTCCGCTACGCCATCTTGATCATTGCCATTGTTGCGGCCATCATCACGCCAACTCCGGATGCCATGACCATGCTGATTTTCATGGCCCCGATGGTGGGGTTGTATTTTCTCGGCGTCGGAGTGTCCTGGATAGTCGTGCGGCGTCGCGAGCAGCGATTAGCAGCGACAGCAGAGGCTCGCTAGATGCGATCAAGGCAGCCAATACGTGGGAAGTTGTTCTCAGCTACGATAAGCGCCTGCTTTTTCCTTGCCGTGCTGGCGGGATGCAAGGCCAAAGACGATAATGGCCGCAGTCCCGCATCCTCTTCGGCAAGTGCCGCGCCCTTCATGAGCGCTGTGACTTCCGTGCCGCCGCAGGGTGCTGATGACGCGCCGCCGCCCGAATCAACGGGTGGCTTCGACGGGAGGCGAGCCTACGCGCACGTTGCCAAGCAAGTCAGTTTTGGTCCGCGCCCCTCCGGCTCGCCGGCCATTATTCAGGCGCAGGACTACATCCAGTCGGAATTGAAGAGCTGCGGTTGCAACGTCGAGACCGACTCCTTTAGCGCCGACACCCCCGCGGGCCGCCTGCCCATGAAAAACATCCTCGTCAAGATTCCGGGAGACAAGCCGGGTGTAATTCTCCTCGGCACCCACTACGACACAAAGCGTCTGGAAAACTTCGTTGGCGCCGATGACGGCGGCTCCTCGACTGCGATAATGCTTGAGTTGGCGCGCCTGCTCTGCACGCAACATGGCCGTTACAACGTCTGGATCGCATTCTTCGACGGCGAGGAGGCCGTGAACTTCGAGTGGAAGGATCCCGACGATCGCTATGGAAGCCGTCAGATGGCCGCGCGCCTTTCCATGAGCGGTGACCTCGCAAAAATCAAAGCGTTCTTGCTAGCCGATCTGGTGGGCGGGCGCACGCCACATTTCAAGCGCGATGATACTTCGACGGAATGGCTGAACGATTTTGTATGGAGCCTCGCGGCCAAGCTCGGTTACTCGAACGTCTTTGTGGAGCAACGCGGCAACATCGGTGGAGACGATCATTTTTCATTTACGCAGCGCAAGGTTCCTTCTGTCGACGTCATTGATTTGGACACCGTCAACGACGTGCCCTACTGGCACACGCCCCAGGATACCCTCGACAAAATCAGCGCCAAGACCCTTGCCATCGTCGGCCACGTTTTCCTGGAAAGCGTCAAGCAGTTGCAGGCAAGGTAAAATTCCCCCGCAGGCCTCGATTGAGTCACGCGTCTCGCGCTACACCTCGAACCGCACGTCCTTGCCTCGTTCCACTGCGGAATGCTTACTGAAATCTTCATCATTCCGGTACGGAAAATCCGAACGGTAATGACTCCCGCGGCTCTCTTCTCTTGCCAATGCCGATCGCGCAATGAGCAGCGCCAGCGAATGCAGGTTGCGCAATTCGTGTTCCGCGCGACCTGGTCTTTCGCTGTTAGGCAGCTCCAGTGATTTCAGCTGCTCGATGGACGCTGCCAGCTCTTTCCCGCTGCGCATGATCCCCACTTGACGCCACATCACGTCGCGGATCTTTGTAAGCGCCGCCGGCGTTTGTTTCGGCGCAACTTTTGCCGCCGGCTTGGCCGGTTGCGTTGCGGTCGAATTACTCGGTTTCGGTGCGGGGCTTCCCGGGAGCAGCGCCTTACTCCGTTTAGCCACCGGCGCGTCTTTCATCATCGCCTGGCCCGAACGCGCGCCGAAGACCAGGCCCTCGAGCAGGGAATTGCTGGCCAGCCGGTTCGCTCCGTGCACTCCGGTAGCTGCGGTTTCTCCGGCGGCGTAGAGTCCCGGCAGCGACGTGCGCCCCCAGGAGTCGGTCTCCACCCCGCCCATCACGTAATGCGCCGCTGGGCAAACCGGCGCAAGGTCGCTCGCGAGATCCAGGCCGTAACTCAAGCAGGTCTCATAGATTCGCGGGAAACGTTTCTTCAGAAACTCTTCACTTTTCGTCGTCATGTCCAGATACACACATTCGCTCTGCGTCTTGTGCATCTCGCTCACGATGGCCCGGGCCACGATATCTCTCGGCGCAAGCTCCTGCGCTTCGTTGTAGCGCTTCATGAAGCGCTCGAGGTGCACGTTGCGAAGTATGCCTCCTTCGCCGCGCAGCGCTTCGGACAGAAGAAATCTTGGCGCACCCTTGATTGCTAGAGCCGTGGGATGGAATTGCACAAACTCCATATCGGAGAGGACCGCGCCGGCCTCATAAGCGATGGCCATGCCGTCGCCCGTGGCCACGTCAGGATTGGTTGTTTCTCGATAGATCTGCCCGAGACCCCCCGTTGCAAGCAAGACCGCTCCCGCACGTACCTGGTGCGACGATCCATCAGTTTCATCAAGGAATCGCAGCCCGGCCACTCGCCCCGCAACGACAATCAACTCTGTCGTAAAGGCATGGGCTCGTAGATGCAGGTGCGGAATGGTGTGTGCCCGTGCCAGCAAGGCGCGGCTGATTTCGCGGCCGGTAGAATCGCCATGCGCGTGGAGGATGCGAGATCGGCTGTGCGCGGCTTCCCTCGTATATGCCAGCTTCGTGCCCGTACGGTCGAATTCCGTGCCCCATTCGATCAACTGCGTGATGTACTTCGGCCCCTCTTCAACGAGCAGAGCGACCGATTCTGCACGGCAGAGGCCGTCGCCGGCCTTGATCGTGTCCTGCTCGTGGAGCCCGATCTCGTCTTCGTCGCTCAGCGCCACGGCGATTCCGCCCTGCGCCCACGCCGTGGCTGAATCGCTCAAGTCCGACTTCGCCAGTACCAGCACGCTGCCCGCGCTGCTCAGTTCGATCGCCGCGCGCAGCCCAGCCACACCTGAGCCCACAACGACGTAATCAGCGCGATAAGTCTTAGGGGAAGAGCTCATGAGTGCGAGTAATCGGCTGCCTTCGTATGGTAACACGGAGGATTTCCCGTCATTACCTGCGCATCTGACGGAAGGCGTCGCAAGCGGGCAGTGTGTTACATTGAAAATGCAGCGCAAATGAAGAGAAAACGGATTTCGGTGCAATCCTCTGCGGGCAAGTATGTCGTCGTCTGCGGCGCTGGCATTCTCCGCCGCGCCGCGCAGGAAATCTCCGCGTTGGGCCAGTTCTCCAGCGTCCATGTTGTCTCTTCGCCAAAAGTCTGGCGTTCGGTAGGGAAGAGTGTTCGGCGTGGATTTGCTCTCGCCAACGGGCGTGCCGTGCACTTGTTCAACGACGCCGAGGCTGCCAAGAATCTGCGAACGGTGGAGAGTCTCACTACCTCGTTGAGCCGCGCTGGCGCGGACCGCAAATCCTTGATCGTCGCCGTCGGGGGCGGTGTTGTCGGAGATGTGACTGGCTTCGTGGCCGCAACCTACTTGCGCGGTGTAGCGCTGGTCCAGGTGCCGACGACGCTGATCGCGCAAGTGGACAGCGCATTGGGCGGAAAAACCGGCGTGAATTTACCGCAAGGGAAGAACCTCGTCGGCGCTTTTTACCCCGCCCGCCGCGTGTTTGCGGATTCGGATGTGCTGCATACGCTGCCGGAACGGCAATACCGCGGCGGACTGGCCGAGGTTATCAAGTACGGGGTCATTGCCGATCCGAAACTCTTCGCCTTCCTGGAAAAGAATTTTGCGGCCGTGCTTCGCCGCGATCGAAAGGCGCTCGAATACATCATCACGCGATCTGTGGAGATCAAAGCCGATATTGTGAGCCAGGACGAGCGTGAATCGGGATTGCGCGAGGTACTGAATTTTGGCCATACCTTCGGCCACGCGCTGGAGAGCGTGACCCGCTACCGTCGCTACCAGCATGGCGAAGCGGTAGCCTGGGGCATGATGGCTGCGGCCTTGCTCGGTCATGAAGCAGGCCTCACTCCCGCTGACGATGTCTCGCGGATTGTTTCCTTGGTGCGCCGACTATGCCCGCTGCCGCCATGGCCGCGCATTCCTGCCAAAGCCTTCATCAATGCCATGCGCGCGGACAAGAAGACTCGCGGTGGGAAGCTGCGCTTTGTTTTAGCGCCGCGCATCGGCAGGGCGCGGTCCTGCGATGGCATACCTCTCGATCTCCTTGAGCGCGTCCTCCATTTTGCCCCGCAACTCGCAACCTGTTCGGGGAATCGAAGTGGCTGACGCTGCCGCAGTGAAGGGAACGCGCCCGGAAGGCGCGCAAAGCGAAGCCGACGCCTCACGCAAAGTCCGCGAAATGTTCACGCAGATTGCGCCGCGCTACGATCTGCTGAACCATTTGCTGTCTCTGCAACTCGACCGCCTATGGCGCGCGCGCGTTGCGCGCCGATTGCGGCCCATCCTCGCAAGGCCAGACGCATTGGCGCTCGACCTCTGCTGTGGCACGGGAGATCTGGCTCTTTCTCTCGCCCGCGCTGGGAAGGCGCGGGTCATCGGTGCCGATTTTGCTCATCCTATGGTGGTGCGCGCGAATGAGAAAAGTGCGGCCGCACGCGGCGGATCAGCCTCAAGTAGTTTGGGTGCAATGCGATTTTTCGAAGCCGATGCGTTACGCTTGCCTTTTGCGGACGGTTCGTTCGATCTCGTTACCACCGCGTTCGGCTTCCGTAACCTCGCAAATTACGAAGCTGGCCTGCGTGAAATGCGGCGCGTTTTGAAACCCGCCGGGACTCTCGCCATCCTCGAATTCACCGAACCGCCCGCCGGTTTTCTGGGAGATTTATACCGCTGGTATTTCCGAAGTATTCTTCCGCGCATCGGCGGGCTTCTCTCTGGGGACCGTACCGCCTACACCTATTTACCTGTATCTGTCTCCCGCTTCTTCGGTCCGGCGGAGTTGGCTTCGCTGATGAAATCAGCGGGGTACGCGGAGGTCGATTACCGCGTTTGGACGCTTGGTACCGTCGCCCTACACACCGCCGTCCGCCCGTTCTGACGCGATTTATTCTTCCAATCCAGCATTGCGGAGCTTGGCCAGGAGCGTCTTCGGAGTCACGCCCAGTTTCTCCGCTGCCCGTGTCTTATTCCACTTGGACTCACGCAAAGTATTTTCGAGCAGTACGCGCTCGATATGGCCAATCGCGCGCCCGGTCACCTCTTCCAGCGACCCCTCCCAATTGAAATTTTCCGGCACCATGCCGCCCGGCAAGTGTTCCGCATCCGGTCGCGCGACCGGTAGTTGGAGGCTGGCAGCGTCTATGCTGAGTCCATCGGCAAGAATCACGGCGCGCTCCAGCGTATTCTGCAATTCGCGCACGTTACCCGGCCAAGGATAGTGCAAAAGCTGCTCGCGCGCTTCCGCTGAGAGTTCTAGGCCGGGCTTTGCGAATTCCCGGCTGAATTTTTCGAGAAAATGATTTGCCAGCAGCAGCACGTCCTCTCCCCGTTCCCTCAGCGGCGGAATCGTCATCGGCACAGCCGCGATCCGAAAATACAGGTCCTCGCGAAAAAGTTTCTCCTCAATCAATTTCTGCAGGTTCCGGTTCGTCGCCACCACGATGCGGACATCGACCTCGATGGGTTGCGTTCCGCCGACCCGGTCGAACCGCTTCTCTTCCAGCACTCGCAGCAATTTGGCCTGAATCGCCAGCGGCAGTTCGCCGATCTCGTCAAGAAAAAGCGTGCCGCGATGCGCCAAGTCCAGCTTGCCCACCTTCCGCGCACCTGCTCCGGTGAAGGCGCCGCGCTCGTGGCCGAACAGCTCATTCTCGACCAAGCCCTCGGGAATCGCCGCGCAATTCAGCGCCACCAGGGGCTGTTCGCGGCGCGTGGAAAGGTGGTGAATCGCCCGCGCGAACAATTCCTTTCCGGTCCCGCTTTCCCCGAGCAATAGCACGGTTGAATCCGTCGCCGCCACCCTTTGGATCTGCTGGCTGACCTCGCGAATCGATGCGTGCTCTCCCACGATGCGGGGAAATCCGTACCGCGCGGCATACTCTTCCCGCAAAATAAGATTTTCCCGCAGCAGCTCCTGCTGGCGGGCGGCTCGTTGCACCAGCAGCTTCAAATGGTCGAGGTCCACCGGTTTCTGCAGGAAATCGAACGCGCCTTCCTTCATCGCCGTGACGGCTTCTTCCACGGAGCCGAATGCCGTGAGCAGAATAACGGGAATGGTCGCGTCGGCCTGTTTGGTCTCTCGCAGCACATCGAGCCCGGAAGCCCCGGGCATCTTCAGGTCCGTGATGACCAGCAGATATCGCCGTGCCCGCACCTTTTGGATCGCCGCTGTGCCGTCCGCGGCTTCATCCACGGTGTGCCCGGCGCGCTCCAGTGCCTTGCGGAGCATGGCGCGCAGCTCATTTTTGTCTTCGACGAGGAGAAGAGGTTCCATCTCCTTCGTTTCTACCATGAAACCTGCGGGCGCCTTGCGGGAACCCACGGCGCATGTGCGGTGTTGGAAAGCAGCTTATAGACAGAAGAAAATTGCTATTAGCGGGCCCAGCCTGGATCGCCGCCGGCCTTTCGCAGCTCGTCCTCGAGGTCGCTGAAGCTCTGCTTCAGTTGCTCAATCTCTTTCTTCTTAAGGTCAATCTTGGATGCTGTTTGGTTGATATCTTTGCGGCTATTCTGTTCCATCAGCGCCTTTTGCGGGTCGGGATAATACTGCACTTGCGCCTTTTCTAATTCTCGCTGCAGCAGGTCAAGCTCCTTCTCCGACTGCTCGATTTTGTCGCGCAAAGCTTGGAAGCGTTTCCGCCATTTCTTTTCGTCATTCTTGTCTTCTGCAAGCGTACTGTCTGCGCCCGTTGCAGCGGCCTGGGCATTATCCGGTGCGCCCGGGGTTTGCTGCCCCGTGGAAGTGGCGCTCTGGCTCGATGCGTCGCCTTTTCCGCGGCTCAAATCGTCTTCTGTGTAGACCTTTTTCGGCTTCGCTTCCTTCTTTTGCTGCTCACGGGCTTTTCGCGCCGCATCGGCTACGGGATCGCCGCTGGGCTGTTGCGCAAGAACTGGCATCGCAGCCAGGCACAGCGCCGGAAGAAACAGCGACGCTTTCAGCCAACCTGTCGCACACATACGCACCTGCCTTCTCGGGCGGGGAGAATCCCCGCTAAATCCTTTAGATGCTCTCTTGCTTCGATTCTACTGCTTCCGCGACCCTCTGGCACGCGGGTAGCGTAACAATAAACGCAGCGCCGCCTTCCGCCCGGTTCCGCGCCTCCACCTGCCCCCCATGCTGCACGATAATCTTCTGCACCACCGCCAGGCCAAGGCCGGTGCCGTTTGCTTTGGTCGTGAAAAACGGCCGGAAGAGCTTGGGTAATGCCTCCGCAGGAATGCCCGGCCCGTTGTCGAAGACAGTAATCCTCTGAAAACCGTTTTCCTCGCCTCGGATGATCTCTCCCCGGAGGAGGACCCGCCCTCCATTCACCGCAATGGCGCACGCTTCCGCGGCGTTTCGTGCCAGGTTGAGCAGCGCCTGCCGCAGCAGCCCCTCGTCTCCCGCTACCTCCCCAAAAGGGCCTTCGCAGCGGATGCGGATTTCTGGAATAGCCTCCCCGACTTCAGCGGCCACGCGCTCCACGACGCTTTGCAGCGCCACGGGCTCGCTTGAAATATCCAATGGCCGCGCATACTTCAGAAACTCCATCACCACGTGAGTAATATTCTGGGTTTGTTCGAGAATCCGCTGGGCGTAATCCGCGGCCTCGCCGCTCGCCGCCTCGGCACGAATCATCTGCGCATAGCCGGAAATCGTCGCCAGTGCGTTCTTGAATTCGTGCGCAATTCCTGCTGAGAGCTCGCCGAGCGCCGCCAGATTTTCCTTGAGCTGCACCTGTTGCTGCAGCGTCGCCAGTTCGGTCAAGTCTGTCAGCAGGCAGATGGCTCCATTGATTGTCTCGTTGCCTCGTCGAATCGGCGAGATCGTCACCCCCAGGCGGCGTTCTTCGCCCCCGGGAGCGGCATGCTCCACCTGTTCGCGGCGGAAAATCTTTCCCGTTGCCAGGCACTCCGCGAGCAGCTTCGTGAGGTCCGAGGATTCGCCCAGGGCTTCGCTGTACCGCCGGAAACCAAGCCCTTGAATGCCAAGCACCTGTTCGGCCGCGGGGTTGGCGCTCGAGATGATGCCCGTGGCGTTTACGACCAGCAGCCCCGCGGGCATGTTGCGCGTAACCTCTTCGCTCAGCCGCTCGGTCTGTTCCGCCCGCTCCTTCTCGAGCCGGTGCAGCCGCTCGAGTTCCTTCTCCTGGTCACGGAGCTTTTGGATCACGCCTTGCATCGAAGCGGCCATAAACGCCGTGGGGTTTTCCGTGCGCGGCGCCGTCGCCGTCCGTTCCTTGTGGGCGTCTCGCGTGCTTTGAAAGAATCGCCTTACCAGGAACGAGCTCAGGATTACAGCCGCAAAGAGGGCCCCGAGCGAGTAGGCGACAATCAGCCAAGCGTGCGGCGCGCTTTCGGCTTGCAGTGTGGCGAGTAGAATCACAATATTTCCCGCGCAGCTCGGCGCTTCAAATGAGAAAGGGCCTCCACCGGGATACTACCGCTGTTGCGTGAATCACGATTAGAGCAGCGATGCCGAGGAACGTCCCGAGCGGCAACTGGTACTGACTCGCGATCGCCCAGCGCAGCGAGCCTACGCCACCAAGGCCTCTGCGGCTCGCGCGCTCGGCAAGCCGCCGCTTCCATCCGCCCGCGTAGAGCGCTAGGACCACACTGAGTCCGACGATGGTCCCAAGTAGTGTTCCCAGTAGAATCGTCAGAAACGTTTCACGCAATCCCATAAATGCGCCCACCATCGCCATCATTTTCACGTCGCCAAAGCCCAGACCTTCGTGTCCTCGCAAGTATTTATATAGAGCGCCTGCTCCCCAGAGAAACATACTGCCAAAAGCAGCCCCCAGGGCTGCGCTCAGCAGGCCTAAGATTATGTCCCGGTGCGCGAAAGTCGGTAACCTCCAAAAAAGCAAAAGCGCGATGCCATCGTCTGGTGGAATGAACGCGGAGAACACCAGCCCGGCCCCGAAGCCGGGCCAGATGACCGCATCCGGAAGCATGCGCACGCGCAGGTCGGTAATCGTCAGCACGATGATCAAGCAGCTGAAAAACACCCACTTGAAGGTCTCCTGTGTCAGGCCATAGTTGAGGTAACACACCACGAAAAGCAAACCCGTCAGCAGCTCGATGAGCGGGTACATCGGTGAAATCGGCAGGCCGCATGCCCGGCATTTTCCCCTTAGAAAGATCCAGCTCAGGATTGGCAGGTTGTCGTACGGTTTGATGGGCGCCTTGCAGCGTGGGCAGCGCGACCCCGGCCGCACGATCGAAAGCTCCTCCGGAATCCGCGTGATGCAGACATTCAGGAAGCTGCCAATAACGATCCCGAAGAGAAAAAAGATGGTGATGACCACGAGTTCGTCGGCCGCTTTGCGGCCGCACTCAGCAATGTGCCATAGCCACAGCGTAGCCTCAACAAACCCCGCCGCCTCCGTGTCCGATGCCTAACAGGTAGCACACGCGGAAACCTGTTCCAGTTTCAACCTATGCGCCAAAGTAGCCCTGGATGCGCAATCCAAAGCCACCGCCACTCACCTCCTTAGTTATCTTTCAACTTCTAACTCTCGACTGTAAAATGGGAACTGTCGACTCTTCCGATGAACTGGTTTGAACAAAGAATCCGCCGCTACGAACACCGCCGCTGGACCACCGACGACAACCGGCGTGTCCAGCCCTTCTTCTGGGGGCTCGAGCACATCGGCGGCCGCACCGATGACTCCGATCCCCGTGCCTTTCTGCGCGACTACGCACAATGGGCAATTGAATCAAGCAAAGAGTGGTACGCCACCACGCCCGCCAGTGACTACCGTCTCGACTCCGAAAATGTGCTCACCTTCACCAGTTCCATCGAATCTCCCTGGCCGGAAAACAACACCGTCTACGCCCGCCTTTGGCCTGCGTCCCGTTCCTGGCGCCCCCCGATCAAAGCCGCAAGAGGCACTGCCGTCCTCGTCCTCCCAAACTGGAATGCCAAATGGCACGGCCAGGACGGCCTTTGCGAATGGATCACCCGCTTCGGCATCACTGCGCTCAAATTGAGCTTGCCCTATCACAATCGCCGCATGGCCCGTGGCCATGAGCGCGCCGATCAGATCGTCAGTGCGAACATCGGTCTGACCCTCCAGGCCAACCGCCAGGCCGTCCAGGATGCTCGCCGTTGTCTCCGCTGGCTCGAACAGCAGGGCTACACCAGTCTTGGCATTCTCGGCACCAGCATTGGCTCCTCGGTGGGTTACATTACGATGGCCCACGACGAAGCCGTCCGGGCTGGCGGCTTTTTCCACGTCTCCACCTATTTTGCCGACGTCGTCAGCCAGGGCATGACCACCACGCACGTCTGGGAAAGCCTCCGTCATCACGTCACGGTTGACGAACTTCGCGAGTATTGGGCGCCCATCAGCCCTATGCCTTATGTGGAACGCGGCATGGGTGCCGACCGCGATTCGTTCCTCGTCTACGGCAAGTACGACCCCACCATGCTGCCCGAGCTTACCCGGCAGATGCTCGATTCCCTCCGCCGCCACGGCGCCAATCCCCGCACCCTCGCGCTCCACTGCGGCCACTACTCCCTCGAACTCGCCCCCTTCAGCTACATCGCTGGCTACCGCATGCTCTCTTTCTTCCGTTCCGCCCTCGCCTGAATCACATCCCAGTAGCGGCCGGTCCTCAGCCCGGCTCTCTTGATTTCCTCTCAGGCCCACTGAAAGGATAGAAACGCACAGGCCCACGGGGCGTATAATACCCAGGGAGAACAGAGGCATGCCCCAAAGCGAAATCATCTTTTCTGTCGTGGAATCACCAGAAGGTGGCTACGAAGCCCGCGCCCTTGGGTTCTCCATCTTTTCTCAGGCGGACTCTCTCGAAGAACTCAAGACGATGACTCGCGATGCCGTCGGCTGCCATTTCGACGGCGCTGACAAACCTAGCGTGATTCGCCTTCACATGGTCAAGGATGAGGTCATTCCCGCTTGAAGCTTCCCCGGGACTTAAGCGGGGAAGACCTAGCCCGTGCCCTGCGGCGCTACGGCTATGAATTAACTCGCCAAACGGGCAGCCACTTGCGCCTCACTTCAAAGCGCAAAGGCACGGACACCACATCACCATTCCCGCTCACCATCGGCTCAAAATTGGCACTCTCTCGCAAATCCTCGGCGACGTAGCCACCTATCTCGATCTAACCCGAGAGCAATTTCTCGAAGAGCTCTTCCGCTAATCGCCCGCTACCTCATGCTCTCCTTCTTCCGTTCCGCCCTCGCCTAAGCCCTTTGTAGTGGCCGGTCTTCAGACCGGTTCCTTTGGTTTGCCCTCCCGTAGGCGCACGATACATTGCCCAAATCCCCGGCATTGGAGATTCGGTAGTGGGGTCAGTTTCCGATAATCCGACTTAATCAGGACTTACATTGTCATGCACAGCGCCGACACAATTAGAGACCCAACACTACTGGGGACCGCTTTGGGCACCCAACTTATGTCAGGGGAGGTCTTTCCGCCTCCCAAAGCCAACCCGGTTGATAAGGGCGGCAACTAACCCCGCACTGGGGCCGACCGCCTCGATTGTCGGGTCGTACTTCGCTCCCCTTCGTATTTTGAAGGGCTGTTAAGTCCCCGCAGTACCATTGACTTGTCTGCTTTGCAGTTCCAGCCTGTCCCTGAGCACCCAACCCGCTATCCTAATCGTTTGCTTATTAAGGAGGGTACTCACTGTGTCTAAAGTCCTTTACTGTAACGATCTCGTTCCGGGGTGTAAGTTCGAAGCGCATGGCGACTCTGAGGAGGAGATTTTGGCCGCGGCTGTCGATCACATCGCGACGGTGCACAACATGACTGACATTTCGGACAAGATATTGGCGATGGTGTGTGCCGCAATTCATGAGGAAGTTCGGATCCGCACACGGGCGGCAGGCGCATAGCCTTTGCGCGACCAAAGCCCGAGCGGAGGGCGTAGACTTCGGATGGACGCGCATCCCGTCGATAGGGCCAGACAGCCATTCGATTCTGGGCCGGTTGCCAATCGCCAACACGATTCCGGACGGATGGTCGGGCACCTGAAAATAATCGTGAATTTACAACCACCAAATGGAGACCGATAAGCGCGGTTACCGGATAAATGGAGAAATGGTACGGAACTTGTCCGGTAATCCGACTTACCAGGACTTAACGGAAAGGCGCAACTGAACCGTGGAACAGTATGTTCGAGCAAGTGAAGGATGCTAGCGTGAATTGTGAAGAATTGCGTGGATGGGTCAGGACGCATGAACAACTCTTGGACGTGGTTGCTTCTCGTCACTTCGGTTATGACTGCATCGCACTCCGTACCAACTCCTGCTCAAGGCACGGGCGTGATGCTGGCCGCAGTGTCACGCGATGCCTATACGCTTGGCGCGGGGAGCCCCGGCAAGGAAACTGCAAACGGCGAGGTCTTCGTGGAGCCTGTGGCTCGAATCACGCCGTCAGGAGACTGGCAAGCTCTTCCTTGTTTTGCGGACCGGGACGGGAGGCATTATGCGAACCAGCAAACGGCTTGTTCGCAATTTGAGGAGGATTACGTAAAAAAGCCGCATACGTACACCGTGGTGAGCGCCGAAGGCCGGGGCGCTACGATTAATGCTGCACCAGCGACATTGACTGATTGCTGGGGCTACACCGCAACGGGAACATACTCCGGTGCTGACATAAACAGTTTTGCAATTGCAGCCAGTTCGACTGATTTCTTCTCTGACAGTCCAGCTCCCCAGCTTCTTCCGGAGCCAGAAGCCAAGCTCGTAATCCAAACATTAGCTGCCGCTGTTCCGGGGCGTCTCGGTCCGACTTCGCGACTTCAGGTCTTCTCGCTGCGGCTCGAAGGTCAAGATTTTGCTCTCGTACAAACGAGCTACGTTGAATCTTCCAGCACCAGACTTATTTTTGCGGTCGGGGAAATCGACCAGGGCCGATTCCGAATCCTCCATTGGAAAAACAACGTAGACGATGAACACGAGGTTATGTTGGCGACGGTCCATTTGACGAATGGTCGCGACTTCCTTATCACGACCGTAACTGACCCCGAAGGGCAATGGTTTCGCGTCTACGGCATTCGGCAAGGCAAGTTGGTGCGGGTTTATTCAGGTGGTGGGTCGAGTTGCTGAATTAACGTGCCTGATTAACGCGCTAATCGGAAACTGGCCCACTACCGGAGATTCCCCTTGACCGCAATATCGCTCATGGTAAAATACACTCTGGGTAACACCGCGAGATATCTTGGAGTGCGGCAGCTTGCTGCCGCTTTTCTTTTTTGGAAATGCCGCCCGGACCTCCAGAGGCGAATCCGTTTTGAATCCAACTAACGAGGAATATCCTGATCCTGTCCTGCATGATTTTGGTGCAATGCAAGTTCTTCGGAATCAACACTTGCAAAAGTGCAACAAAACAAACAACTTTAACTATCTTTAGAATCAACAGTTATGAAAAACATGGGGGGAGGGGGTTGTTATGGTTAGCCAGACATCCTACGAATGATCTCTGGCCCGAATTGAATTCGTTCTCTTTCAATCTGTTAGTTCAGCCGATTTGCCTGGTCGAGATCGTCAGGGCCGGAGCTTCGCAGGAGCCTCCAGCTTCGCAGGAGTCTCGTCACGTGATATGCAAAATTCGGCCACACGAGGAATGCCATCCCAAGAACAAACACAGATATCCGAACGTAAGGAGGGTTTAGCAATTCAGGAGCAAGGAAAACAAAGCCCAGGCAAATTCCAACACTGAGCCAACGAACGAATTTACCGGCTGTGTCGAGCTTGTAGTCGAGTTCACCTTTATGACGAATGGCCCAAAAAGCGATCCATACGCTTATAATCACGGCTGCATCACTATTAGGTACACGGCCGCTTGCGATCAAAAGAGTATCCAATAAGTTCAACGGACGTTACCTTCCAATTCCGCAAACCCGCCGGACGCTTGCATCGTAGGCGTCTGTACCGCAGCCGTTCCAATCGCTATAACGTTGAAAGCGATGTTTGGAACATATTTCGCGAGTGCCAAAGCAATATTACCTGCGCCGAGCTGTAAACCCCCTTTTATGGCGCTAGCCCCATTCAGGCTGGCGACGCAGAATCGCCGAAAATTTGCCGTTTGCGACCAGCGCTGCTACTGCCTCGATATCCAGCGCCAGCGGCCGGTCCCCTGTGACCTTGGCCGATTTTGCCCGCACCGCCTCGTAGGCTTTCTTAGCCAGCGTGCCTGTCTGCAGCGGTGCCAGCAAATCGATCCCTTGGCACGCGCAGAGTAGCTCAATCGCAATTGTGCGCCGCAGATTTTGGAGCATCCGCTCCAGCCGGCGCGCCCCGCTCATCCCCATGGACACGTAATCTTCCTGATTGCCCGACGTGGAAATCGAATCCACCGAATGAGGAGTCGCGAGCGCTTTGTTCTCGCTGGTCAGCGCCGCCGCCGTCACCTGCGCGATCATGAACCCCGAATTGAGCCCCGGCTCCGGCGTCAAAAACGCCGGCAACATGCTTGTCAGCGGATTGGTCATCTGCTCGATCCGCCGCTCGACAATCCCGCCGAGCGTCGCAATGGCAATCGCCACTTGGTCCGCGGCCATCGCCAGGGGTTGTCCGTGAAAATTTCCGCCGCTGATGATGTCGCCGTTGTTTGCGTCGCGCACAAAAACCAGCGGATTATCCGTCGCGCTGTTCAGCTCCACCGCCGCCATTTCCCGTGCCTGCGCCAGCGAATCGCGCACCGCGCCATGCACCTGAGGCGTGCATCGCAAGCTGTACGCATCCTGAACGCGCGGGTCTTTCGCTGCCGAACGGTGCGACTCACGAATCTGGCTGCCCTCATTCAGGTGCGCAAGATTCCGTGCGGTGGTTGCGGCTCCCGCATAAGCACGCGCGTGCATAATCCGTGCATCAAATGCGTCTGGACTTCCGCGCAGCGCATCGAGCGACAGCCCCGCGGCAACGTCCGCTGTATCTACGAAAATGTCAGCTTCGTAGAGCGCTAGGCTTAGCAGCGCGAGCATCCCCTGCGTGCCGTTCAGCAGCGAAAGTCCTTCTTTCGCTTCCAATGCAACCGGCGAGATCCCCGCGCGTCGCATGGCCTCACCGCCGGTTACGACTTCGCCCTGATAAGCGGCCTGGCCTTCGCCAATCACCACCTGTGCCAGGTGCGCCAGCGGCGCGAGGTCGCCCGAGGCGCCTACCGATCCTTGCGACGGAACCACCGGGTGCACCTTTGCATTCAACATGGCACACAGCGTCTCGACAACTTGCGGCCGTACGCCGCTGAATCCCTTGGCCAGCGCATTCGCGCGGAGCAGCATCATCGCCCGTGTTTCTGTCTCGCTCAGCGGCGCGCCGACTCCGCATGCGTGCGAGCGAACCAGATTCACCTGAAGTTGCCGCACCTGCTCCGGAGAAATTCGCACCGAGGCCAGCTTGCCGAAGCCTGTGTTGATGCCGTACGCCGCCGTCCCCGTCGCCACCACGCGATCCACGACCGCGCGCGAAGCCTTCATCCGCTCCATCGCCGCGGGAGTAAGTCCCACCGCTTCGGCGCGCAACGCGACGTCATAAAGCTGCTCGAACGTGAGGTCGTTGCCGGTGAGGGCAATGGTCATGCGGGGCTCCGATCAGGGACTTGCGCCTCAATCGCATCGAATATTTTGCGGTATTTTTGCGGCAATCGTTTGGGTTTGCCATTCTTTCCGCAGATAATGTGCGTCGTCTCGCCGCTCGCGAGCAACTGTCCATCGGCATCGCGGAACAATTCATACGCAAAGCGTATGACGCGATTTTTCGATTCCGCGATGCGCGTGCGAACTCGGAGAATTTCATCGTAACGCGCGGGATGATGATACCGGCAATGTGCGTCCGCGACGACAATCTGGCAGTCGTCGTCCAGCTCCATGCGCTTGTATTCGACGCCCAGAGCGCGCATCAATTCCACGCGGCCGACCTCGAACCACACCAGGTAATTTGCGTGATAGACCACGCCCATCTGGTCGGTTTCCGCGTAGCGCACACGAACAGTCACGTCGTGATATTCGACCATTCTCATTTCCGCTCTTATTCGGACTCGCCTTGCCAGACGGGTTTGCGTTTTTCCAGAAACGACGCAACCCCTTCTTGGAAGTCCGGGGTGCACCGGATCCGCGCGTTCTCCAGAATCGCCCGCTCCAGGTCGGCGTCCACACTCTTTGCTTCTGCGGAGACCAAAAGGCGTTTCGCGCGCGTCAGGCTGCTCGGGCTCGCCGCGATCAATGTTTCCGCAAGCTCGCGCGCGCGATCGAGCAACCGCTCGGCCGCGACAACCTCTGTAACCAGGCCGTATTCCTTTGCTTCGGCCGCTTCGATAATACGTCCCGTCAGCAGCAGGTCGCGCGCACGCTTCTCCCCAATCTGCCGCGTCAGAAACACCGATACGATGGCCGGCAGAAATCCGATTTTCACTTCGGTATATCCGAATTTTGCCTGTGGTGAGGCTAGCGTGAAATCGCACAGCGTCGCAATTCCGCAGCCTCCTGCGAAGGCCGGACCGTTCACTGCCGCGATTAGCGGCCGGGGAAAACTCCAGATGCGCCGCAACATCCTCGCGATACGCCGCGAATCGTCTTGATTTTCTGCGGGCGACTGTTTGGCAATCGCGGCGAGCATCTCCAGATCCATGCCCGCACAGAACGCTTTGCCCGCGCCGGTCATGATGCCCACTCTCGCGTGCGTTTTCTCAATGGCGTCGAACGCGGATTGCAATTCGGCAATCATCTTCGCCGAAATGGCGTTTCGTTTGTCGGGGCGGTTCAAAGTGATGTGAGCGATTTCACCGGAAAACTCGAGAAGAAGTGTCGAATACATGGCCAAAACACCTCCTCAATTCACAAGCGGCGCGTGGGCGTACTTCGCGCGAATTTCGTTCGTCAATCGTAAAACGTTTGCGAGCCTCGCAGGATCGATTCCGGGATCGGCGCCAGCCTTGCCGAGCGCCGCAATCACGTCCTCGGTCGCAATATTTCCGACCAGGCTGTCTCCCGCGAAAGGGCAACCGCCGAGTCCCGTCAGCGCGCCGTCGAAGCGCCGGCATCCTGCTTCATATGCCGCGAGGATTTTCTCCTCGGTGTTCTCCGGCCGGCTGTGCAGGTGCACGCCCAGCTCGATCCCGGCAACGCGGTCTTTCACTTCGCCATACAGATCCCCTACTAGCTTCGGCGAGGCGGTTCCAACCGTGTCCGCTAAAGAGACCGTGCGCACGCGGATATCCTTCAACCACTCCAGGGTCTCCCCAACAATTTCCGGGCCCCACGGCTCATCATAGGGGTTACCAAACGCCATCGAAACATAAATTGCCAGGCCGCAACTTGCAGCGGTCGTTTCTTTCTTCAACTTTTCCACCAGGGCGCGCGATTCGTCCCGCGTCATGTTCGCGTTGGCTCGCCGAAAATATGCTGAAATCGAATACGGGTATCCAATCGTCGTCACCCCCGGTGTCGCCAAGGCGCGTTGCAATCCCTTTTCATTCACAACGATGCCGATGATCTCCGGCGCCTCCGTTCCGGGGGGAAGGGAAGCAGTAAACCGCGCCATGACCTCTTCGCTGTCCGCCATTTGCTTCACGTGTTTCGGGGATACAAAACTGACTGCGTCAATATGTTTGAATCCCGCCAGCACCAATTCTTTCAGGTATTCCGCCTTGTCTTCCGTCGGAATGAAATCTGGCAATCCTTGCCACGCGTCGCGCGGACACTCAACGAGCTTCACAGTCTCCATGTCAGGTCTGCAAAACTCCCGTCTTGAATTCGCGAATCTCGGGATTCAGGGCGGCAGCCTCCAGCGCGCTAATGAGCGCGTCCCGTGTTTGTGCGGGATCAATGATCGCGTCAACCCACAAACGCGCCGCGGCGTAGCGCGGATCAGTTTGGTGCTCGTAAGTCGCTCGCACGGATTCGTGCAATTCCTTCTTATCTTTTTCAGAAAGCTTTTTCCCTTCGCGCTCCAATTGCTTCAGCTTGATTTCCACTAGCGTCCCGGCGGCTGCGTCGCCGCTCATCACCGCGAAGCGTGCCGTTGGCCACGCGAACATGAAGCGAGGATCGTAGGCCTTCCCGCACATCGCGTAATTGCCAGCGCCAAAACTACCGCCGCAAATCACGGTAATTTTTGGCACCACGCTGTTGGCGACGGCATTTACCATCTTCGCGCCGGCGCGGATAATTCCGCTCCACTCCGCGTCCTTGCCAACCATGAAGCCGTTCACGTCGTGCAGAAACATCAGCGGAATGCGGTTCTGGTTGCAATCGAGAATGAATCGCGCCGCTTTTTCGGCCGATTCGGTGTAGATTACGCCGCCGAATTCCATCCGTTTCTGGTCCGATCCGCGCGCCAGCGTCTGCACATGCTTTTTCTGATTCGCGACGATGCCCACCGCCCAGCCGCCGATCCGCGCATACCCGCATAGCAGAGTTTCGCCATATTCGGCGCGATACTCCTCAAATTCACTCGCATCTACGATCCGCGCGATGATCTCCCGCATGTCATACTGCTTCCCCGGGTCGCCAGAAAATATTCCATAAATCTCGGGGGCTGGATGTAGCGGCTCTCGCGGCGTCACATGGCTGAAGGGCGAAGCATTCGCCGCGCCCATCTTGTCGACCAGCGCGCGGATGCGACTGATGCAGGCATCGTCATCCGGCTCGCGAAAGTCCACCGTGCCGCTGATCTGCGCGTGCATCTTTGCGCCGCCCAGGTCTTCCGCCGATGTCTTCTGCCCGATCGCCGCCTGCACCAGCGCCGGCCCCGCCAGGAACAAACCCGAACCTTCGGTCATCAAGATGTGATCGCACATTACCGGCAAGTACGCGCCACCCGCGACGCACATTCCCATGATCGCCGTAATCTGCGGAATTCCCATCGCGCTCATCACCGCGTTATTTCGAAACACGCGGCCAAAATCATCGGTATCGGGGAAAACATCTTCCTGCAGCGGCAAAAATACGCCCGCGGAGTCCACAAGATAGATCGTAGGAATGCGGTTTTCGATGGCAATGTTCTGCGCGCGGATTACTTTCTTTGCCGTCATCGGGAAAAACGCGCCGGCTTTCACCGTCGCGTCATTCGCAATGATCATGAACGTCCGTCCGCATACTCGCGCGAGCCCGGTAACCGTTCCCGCCGACGGCGCCCCGCCCCACTCTTCATACATTTCATATGCCGCGTAAATCCCCAGCTCAAAAAATTGCGAGCGCGGGTCAATCAGTTTCGCGATTCGTTCCCGCGCCGTCAGCCGGCCCTTCTTGTGCTGCGCTTCAATCGCTTTTGCGCCGCCGCCCTGCCGGATCAGTTCTTCTTCGTTCTTCAATTGCGTCAGGAGATCGACTATTCGGCGGGTATTTTTCTCGAAGTCGGAGGACTTCAAGTTGACGCTGCTTTTCAGGACGGACGCGGCCACTCGCTAACCTCGCGCAGGAGCAAGGACGCCGCTTTAAGCCATTGCGAAGCGAGCTGTCCAGCAAACCGCGAAACAGTATACGGTCTCTCGCCGCAATGCGCGAGTGCGCGCGTTCGAGCAGGGAATTGACCAGCCAGGAGCCGCGGCGTAGAATGTTTATTCAACGGCGCCGGAATGGCGCCGAACTTCAGTTTCGGAGGCGCCTGTGCTCACCTGGGTCAAAAGACAATGGGTGAGTGTGTCTCCGATCTTCGGTTGATTTAGGCGCACCGCTCCCTCATCCGTCATTTTCGTAGCTTTCCTTTGTTGACTTACGCAGGCTGAGGCTTGTCCGCCTCGGCAGGCCGTTTCCGGGCAGTGACACTGGCGCTCGCTTGTGCGCAAAGGTCATATAGTCAATAAATTCATCGGAGACAAAAGTGAACACACTCTTTTTGGACTTGGATTTGGCGCGGCGAATCGAATCGGCGGAATGCCATGCTGCTGTGGAGACCGCGCAGACGCTCGAGAGAGTACGTCCTGAAAGCAGGGCGGCCGTTGAAAGCATCGCTGGGGGTTTTGCGATGTATTGTGGCGCGAACTCTCCGGTCACCCAGGCCGTGGGAATCGGACTTCATGGCGTGGTGAGCGAAGAAGACTTCAACCTGCTGGAATCGTTCTATCGCAGCCGTGGCGAGCCGGTTCGCGTGGAGGCGTGCCCTCTTGCGGACGCGTCTCTCTTCGAGCTTTTTGGAGAGCGCAGCTACCGCGTGACAGAATTTTCGAATGTCATGGCTCGGCCGTTGAAATCGCCCGGTACGGCAGAAACCTGGCCTGCTTCGCCGCTCGGGCTCACTATCGAGAAGGTGGGTCGCGAGCAGATCGATCTCTGGACGTTGACCGTATCGCAAGGCTTCTCCGAGAACGCGCCCGTCGCTCAGGAGCTCATTGATGTGATGAAAATGTTTTCCGAGGGACCCCGCGCGGAATGCTATCTTGCCCGCGTGGACGGCAAAGTCGCTGGAGGAGGAACTCTTGCGCTCCACGATGGCGTGGCCGGCCTGTTCGGGGCAAGCACTCTCCCCGCTTTTCGCAAGCGCGGCGTGCAAACCGCTCTTCTGCGCGCGCGCCTGGCACGAGCAGCCGATGCCGGGTGCGACCTAGCCGCTTGCGTCGCGCGTCCAGGTAGCACTTCTCAGCGCAACATGCTGCGCCAAGGCTTTCAGGTGCTGTATACGCGCGTCAAATTTGAACGGGCCATCACATAGAGATCTGCATGTTTCTTAAATTTGTGACCAGTAGATTCATTGCTTCGCACGGAATGACGGAGGTGCGAGGGTTTTTCAACGAGCTCTTAGATAGCGGCGTGTCAATGCGGGATGCGCTTGTGAATGAAATCGATGATGTTTTGTGTGGAGGTTCCCGGCAGGAAAATTTCCGCGATGCCGGCTTTTTTCAGCCCGGGAATATCGGCCTCGGGAATAATCCCGCCGACGAGAACGGTCACATCATTCATACCCTTTTCCCGAAGCAAGCCCATGAGTTGGGGGCAAATCGTATTGTGCGCTCCCGACAAAATGGAAAGCCCGATGACGTCAACGTCTTCTTGCACGGCGGCGGAGGCGATCATCTCCGGCGTCTGACGCAATCCGGTGTAGATGACTTCCATGCCGGCGTCGCGCAGAGCGCGCGCAATCACCTTCGCGCCGCGGTCGTGCCCATCCAGCCCTGGCTTGGCAATCAAGACCCGTATCTTCTTTTCGGGCATTTAGAGTCGCTTTAATCTTAAATTAGCGGATCCCTTTCAAGAGATCTTGAACCGCGACAAAAATCAGCATTGCAATGAAGAGATAGAGGAAAATCAAACCGATGAAACGAAACGCCCTGCCGTACCAAGTCTTGGGATCGTTGGGGCCAGGTTTAAATACGCCTTTTGTGGCTTGGAATATGGCTTGAAAAATGGAGAGCGCGGCGTACGTTCTACCGTAGGCACGCCGAACCTCGAATGACGCGGTGGGCAGTTCGGGGGATTTGTAAGCCTCGTGGTTTTTTCGTTCCATAATCCTCAGAATCGCGGATCGAGATGCGGCTAGAAGAGATTCCCAGAGCCTAAGTGATGGCGACTTCTTCGTAGGTGCCGAAAACCTCGCGCATGGCGTCGCAAACTTCGCCGAGCGTGGCGTAGGCCTTCACGGCGTCGTAAATGAACGGCATGAGATTGTCTTTGCCTTCGGCGGCTTTGCGCAGCGCGGTCAGGCGCCGCGCAACTTCCTCCTGCGATCGCCCTGCACGCAATTTGCGCAGCCGCTCCGCTTGCCGGTGCGCAACCGTTTCATCAATCTGCAGAACTTCTAGAGGCTTCTCCTTAGAAACAAAGTCATTCACGCCGACGATGATTTTTTCCTTCTTGTCCACCGCCATTTGATACCGGTAGGAAGCCTCCGCAATTTCCCGCTGCGGGTAACTTCGCTCGATCGCCGCCACCATCCCGCCCATCGCATCGATCTTCTCGATGTACTCCCACGCCCCGCGCTCGACCTCGTTCGTCAGCGTTTCCACGAAATAGGACCCGCCCAGCGGATCCGCGGTATTCGCCGCGCCGGTTTCGTGGGCGATGATTTGTTGCGTACGCAGCGCAATCGTTGCCGCAAATTCCGTTGGCAGCGCCCACGCCTCATCCAGGGAATTCGTGTGCAGCGATTGCGTCCCGCCCATCACGGCGGCCAGCGCTTGAATCGCCGTGCGCACCACGTTGTTGTAAGGCTGCTGCGCGGTCAGCGAACACCCTGCCGTCTGTGCGTGAAAGCGCAGCGCCCAGGAGCGCGGATTCTTCGATCGGTAGCGTTTCACGATCGCCTTGTGCCAGATTCGGCGGGCCGCGCGGTACTTGGCGATCTCTTCAAAAAAATCATTCTGCGCGTTAAAGAAAAACGAAAGCTGCGGCGCGAACTCATCCACATCCATTCCGCGCCGCATGCCCCATTCCACGTATTCGAGGCCGTCGCGCAGCGTAAATGCCAGTTCTTGAATTGCCGTCGATCCTGCCTCGCGGATGTGATATCCGCTGATCGAAATGGTGTTGAACTTCGGCGTATTCTTTACGCCGAACTCGAACGTATCGATGACCAGCCGCATGGACGGCTCCGGCGGGTAAATATATTCTTTCTGCGCGATGTATTCCTTCAGGATATCGTTTTGCAGCGTTCCCGAAATCTTTTTCCAATCGGCGCCCTGTTTTTCCGCTACCGCCAAATACATCGCCCAGATCACTGCCGCCGGTGAATTGATGGTCATGGAGGTTGTGACATCGCCGAGCGGGATCTTGTCGAAGAGCGCTTCCATGTCGGCGAGCGAGCTGATGGCCACGCCGCACTTGCCCACTTCACCCTCTGATAGCGGATGGTCGGAGTCGTAGCCCATCAGGGTGGGCAGATCGAAAGCCGTCGAGAGGCCCGTCTGCCCCTGGGAAAGTAAATAGCGAAAGCGCTGATTGGTATCTTCGGCGGCGCCAAATCCAGCAAACTGGCGCATCGTCCAAAGCCGCCCACGGTGCATCGTCGAGTGGATACCACGGGTATACGGCGGCTCGCCGGGAAAGCCAAGGTCCCGGTCCGCGTCCCAATCGTGCAGGTCCGCCGGTGTGTAGAGCCTGCGAATCGGGTGCCCCGAAATCGTGGTGAATTCGGCCTGGCGTTCCGGACTTTTTTCCAGTGTGGGGCGAAGGATATTTTCTTCCCAGGCGCGTTCTTTCGAGGAAGGCTCGCGGCGCCGGGCCGAGGATTCGGACGGGGTAATGGTCTGGGTTGTTCCCTTATCGCGCTCGCTCATGCCGCTGCGCTCCCCGGACGCATGCATTCGAACGACCGTTCGAATGCATGACAAACTTTAATGCTATTCGAAAGCACTGGCGAGGGCAATAGTGGTCACGGTAGTGTCTCAGTTAAACGCAGTTGTGCAAGTAATAGCAGGGCGGGAAATGATTAAATAGCAGCCAGATTGGCCAACGGAGTGCCATCGGTGCTCCCACAAGCACCCACAATCCGCGCTTCTTGTAACGCCACAAACAAAATGCGAGTATCACCGCCCAGGCAACCGCGAACGGAATACTTCTCGAAATCATAGCGTCGAAATCAAGCGGCATTCTATAACTGGGAGCCGAACTCCCCAAGCAGGCAACGACCAGCGAGGCTGTCAGTGCGATCCAGTATTCTTGATTCTCAGTCATGCTAACAGTGGAATTTCCTCAAGCGACCAAACGTGATCCGACAAGCCCACAGCCATTGCCGTGAGCATCAGAATCAGACTCCTGACCGTCAAACCGAGACACTACCCGTGGTCACGAACGGCATTGCGATGGTCTCAAAACCTTCAGAGCGCACCAAAGCGGCATAAAACAGGCCCCGGAAATTACGCGACTACGCTAACTATCGTTGTCCCCCAGCGTTGAAGAGCTTTTCCGTACCCACTACCTGGCCGTGCAGCGTCCCTGGGATCAGGGTGTCGCGGTCGGACTCTCCGGATTTCGCATCGGCGATTGTCACGTGATTTACTTCCAGCGTGCGTCCCACAGCGCGCTCGTAATTGGCTTTGGCTTCGACCAGATCGGCGAGAGAGCGAAGTTCCGTGCCCTGCGCCAGGATGAGGTCACGCTGCGTCTGAATGACGAGAAACACCGTCGAAGCGCCCAGCTCGTATTTTTTCCGTTCGGCGTCAAACGTCTGCTGCTGCAGTTCGCGCGCCTTGGCCGCCGCTTCGACTCGACCGCGGTCTTGCTCCAGTGCAATGTAGGTGGTGCGCACATCGAGCAAAGCCGCATTCTTCAGTTGTTGCATCTGAGCTTCGAGCTGGCGCTGGGTAAGGATGGCGCGCTGGTTGTCCGCCTGGGCCTGCCGGTTGCGCAGAGGAACGCTAAGGCTGACGGACACGGAATAATCGGGGAAGTTGTTATGGAACACCTGGCTCGAAGCGTCACCAAAGCCCCCTGGCTTCGTCGTCACCGGGGGACCGAGGAGGAGCTGGTTGCCTCCGAGCCCGACGGTTCCGTACTGCGCCACCAGCGTGGCGGTGGGCAGCAAAGCGTTTCGCGTGGCGCGGACCTCGATATCGCCATTTTGCAGACTGAGCATTTGCTGCTGCAAATCCGGGCGCTTGGCGAAGGCCTCTTTCACTGCTTCCTCGAAGGAAGGCGCTTCAACGGCTTCCGGCTGCTTCGGCAAGTCCGTGGGAATAATCTCGACGTTTATCAAGTTCGGGGCCAGCGGATTTTTCGAGATGTCGTTCTTCAGAATCTGTTCCTGCTGGAGCTTGGCAGTCTGGGCGACGATGAGGTTCTGCCGGTCGGTGGCAAGTTCGGACTCCGCCCGCGTGACATCCAGCGGAGCCATCGTTCCGATTTCCAGCTGTTTCCTGTTGTCGTTGTAAAGCTTTTGCGCGACGGTCACCGCTTGCTGTTGCACTTTGACGTTTTCGCGGGCAAAGACCAGCTCCCAATACGCCGTAATCGTGTTGGTAACCGTAGTAATGGCTTGGAGCGTGAATTGCCAATCCGCAATCTTGCGGCTGTTCTTGGCGATGCGGATATTTCGCGTATTCGGCAGCAGGCCGAATCCATTCAGCAATTCCTGCGAGAAACCCGCAAAGAGGGATGACTGCACCGAAGGATTGAACAGGTTCGCCGACGAGGTCTGAGAGTTGCGGGTGTTGTTGTAGGAGGTGAAGAATCCCGTTCCGGTCGCGAAGCCTTGCGAATACTGCGTATTGTAAGTCGAGGTGTGCGTGACCAATTTAGTCAAACTCGATGTGCCCGTCCCCGAGATAAATGGGTTGTTGATCGGCGAGGTGCGATCATCATAGGAAATGCTCGCCGTGACCTGCGGATCAAAATTCAGCGAGGGGATGTTGCCGAGCACGGACGCAGTGCCAGTTCCCGAAAGACCCCGGCCCGCGCCTCCACCCAGCGTTCGCAGAATGTCCGTATCCGCGATCCAAGGGTTGTAACGCTGCACGACGATGTCGAGACTATTTTCGAGCGCCAGCTCCACCGCGTCCTGCAAGCTGATTTCCAGCTTTCCGTCGTGGACCAGTTGGTCGATGCGCGGGGAATTGGTGAGCACTGGCTCTTCAATTTTGATCGGCCTGTAGGGATTAATGAGAATGGGGAACGCCCGCGGGGCTCGGCTGAAATTATGCTTCGCAAGCCCCAGTGAAACGGGAGTGACCGGAGCTGTTGCTGGCGTTACGGCCGGCTGCGCCGGTGGATTTTGCGCAGGTTCCTGGCCGAATGTCTGCGGAAGCGGCCCTGCGGCGATCATCACCGCGAGCATAGCGGCCAGCAATGGGCGAGCGTACTGGCTCGACCGCCTTGCCGTCTCCCGAAACACCGACCGCCTTGCGGTCCTCCGAACCCCAAGCCGCTTTACCGTCACCTTTAGCAATGTCATAGCGCTCCTCACCCCTCGAATTTTGATCCCTACGGGACGTGGTTTATTGTGGCTCAACTCTGTAAAACGTGCGTGCTAGGCTTTTTGTTTCAAGAACTTGACTGCTTTGGAGCCACAGGTGATTAGAATCCACCCCGGGCATAGTCTATAGGGAAGTACGCTCGGGAGCCTTCCAGCGGTCCGCGGAGCGCCATCCCAGCGAAACAGGCAGTCTAGCAGGGGGCGCCTTTCCTTGACAACGCACGACGCGGCGGCTAGGCTGCTGACGTTTCGACGTTTAGGGCGGCTCGCAGTTAGCGGATTGCTATGCTCTCGCGCGAAGAGATACTACGAACTTTCGAATCCTCGGGGGCCGTTCGCCACGGCCACTTCGAGCTCTCCAGCGGCCTGCATAGTGGCACCTATGTGCAATGCGCTCTGGTGCTGCAATATCCGCGCTATGCGGAGAAGCTCGGTCAAGCCCTCGCCGCCCTCTTTTCCGACACGCACATCGACGTTGTCGTATCTCCTGCGCTGGGGGGCGTTGTCATTGGCCAGGAAGTGGCCCGCGCCCTCCCGGAATTGAAGGGAAGTGCCGGCGGCGTCCCCGCTATTTTTGTCGAGCGCGATGCCAGCGGCACGATGACCTTGCGTCGCGGTTTCTATCTGCATCCCGACCAGCACGTTCTCGTTATTGAAGACGTTTGGACCACCGGCGGCTCGACCCTCGAAGCCATCCAGGTTGTTGAAGAAGCCGGGGGCCGCGTCGTGGGTGCTGGCGCGCTCATCGACCGCAGCGGCGGCAAAATCGAGTTCTCCGTCGAGAGTCAGGCTTTGCTCGATCTCCCCATCGCGAGCTACGAGCCCGAAGATTGCCCGCTTTGCCGCGAAGGCAGCGCGGCCGTCAAGCCCGGCAGCCGCTTCGTGCGCTCCGCTCCTTGATCACGAGATCCTTCCCCTACGCATCCGCATGCGCCATTTCAAGTTGACCATCGCCTACGACGGCACCGACTTCCACGGCTGGCAAATCCAAGCCAACAAACCCACCATCCAAGGTGAAATCGTGGACGTCCTGCGCCGCATCACGCAGGAAAGCATCATTCTCCACGCCGCGGGCCGCACCGACGCCGGCGTCCACGCCCTGGGCCAGGTCGCTAGTTTTCGAACACAATCGCCGCTATCCGCGGGAGAATTTCAGCGCGCCCTCAACGCGCTTCTCCCTCCCACGATTCGCATCGTAGCGGCCGAGGAGGTGGGCCCCGACTTCCACGCGCGCTGGTCCGCGCGCGGAAAAATCTACCGCTACCGCCTCTATCGCGGGAAAGTCGTTCCACCGATGCTCTGGCGCTACGTCCTGCACTATCCGTTTCCGCTTGAGGAAGACGCCATGCGCGACGCGGCTGCCCGGTTTGTCGGCAACCACGATTTTGCGTCGTTTGCCGCTTCCACCGGATCCGAGGACGACGACAAGGAGCGTTCGACGGTGCGGGAAATTTACTCGAGCGAACTCGTTCGCAGCGAAGACGGCGAGGAATTTGTCTATACCGTACGCGGCCGCTCGTTTCTGCGCTACATGGTTCGCAAGATGGTCGGCACGCTTCTTGACGTCGGTCGCGGCAAGCTGAAGCCTGAAGATATTGACCGCCTCTACGAACTCAAAGACCGCTCCAGATCCGGCCCCACCGTTCCCCCGCAGGGTCTTTGCATGGTCGCCGTCGAGCACGAAGAGTCCTATCGTGTCGGTTCTCCCTAGAGGACCTTCCCGTCACGCCGCTCCCTCCGCAAACTCTGTGTTGAACTCTTTGCCCTGATTTCGGATAGAATCGCCTTCATGGCTGCGACGGCCATCCCAGTCGGCACCCTTCCTTCGATCAACCCGGCCACGGGCGAAGTAGTCGCTCAGTTTCAAAGAACTCCGCCCTCGCTCCTCGCGGGGATCGTTGCCCGAGCGAGGACCGCGCAAGACGCGTGGGCCAGGTTGCCGATACGCGACCGTTGCGTACGGCTGAACCTGCTTCGCGAGCGAATGCTCGCATCTCGCGACGCGCTCGCCGATGCCGTCGTCCGCGAGTCCGGCAAACCCCGGGTGGAAGCCCTCTTCGCAGACATCTTCGTCGCCCTCGACACGGCGGCGTATTTTTCAAAGCATGCGGCGCGTTTGCTGAGGCCGGAATCCGTCCCCCACCACAGCATGGCGGCCAAAGCAAAGTCTGGTCGCCTCGTCTATGAACCGCTGGGGGTCATCGGCATCATCAGCTCGTGGAACTATCCGCTCGCCATTCCGCTCAGCCAGATTATTCCCGCCGTCGCTGCCGGCAATGCCATCGTCTGCAAGACCAGCGACTTCACGCCACAATGCGGAGCGCTGATTGAGAAGCTTTTTGCCGACGCGGGGTTCCCAAAGGATCTCGTAACAATCGTCCAGGGTGGGGGAGAAGTAGGGCAGGCCTTAATCGACGCCGCGCCGGAGAAGGTCTTGTTCACCGGCAGTGTCGCCACCGGCCGCCGCGTCGCGGAAGCCTGCGCCAAAAAACTCATCCCCAGCGTGCTGGAACTCGGCGGTAAAGATGCCATGATCGTTCTTGCGGACGCCGATCTCGACGTCGCTTCCAGCGCGGCCGCCTGGGGCAGCTACACGAATTGCGGCCAGGTTTGTCTCTCCGTCGAACGCCTCTTTGTTGAACAATCCGTCAGCGAGAGATTCGCCGCGCTCTGCCTCGAAAAAACCAAGAAGCTGCGTCTCGGTCCGGGTAACGACCCTGCAACGGATGTCGGCCCACTGATTCGCCCGCACCACGTGCAGCGCATGAGGGAACTGATCCAGGACGCCGTACAACGCGGCGCAAAGGTCCTCTGCGGCGGGAACCCGCGCCCCGACCTGGGGCCCAACTTTTTCGAGCCCGCCGTGATCGTCAATGTCGACTCCACGATGAAGCTTTTCCAGGAAGAAACCTTTGGTCCTATTCTCGCCATGCAGAGCGTCCGCGATGCCGAGGAGGCTGTCATCCGCGCCAACGATTCGCCTTTTGCGCTCGCCGCCAGCGTTTGGACGAGGGACGCCGCTCGCGGCGAAGCCATTGCTTCTCGTCTCCGCGCCGGCGCCGTCATGGTCAACGATGCCATCAGTTATTTCGCCATCGCCGAGGCTCCGCACGGCGGCTGCGGGGCCAGCGGTTGGGGCCGCACGCACGGCAAAGCCGGCTTGCTCGAGATGGTACAGACAAAATACATCGATCTCGATCGCCTCCCAGGCAGCGAGAAGCCCTGGTGGTATCGTTACGGCGCGGACCTTGAGCGCGCCGCAGATTCCTTTTTGCAATTCGAACTCAGCGGTGGCATTGCCGCTCGCTTCCGCCACGTTCTGGGCGCGCTCAAAACCATGTTCCGTGACCACGGCTTGTAGAAGAGAATCTTAATTGCGGGTACTGGTGCCTAAGTTGCCCGTGGGGGAATGAAGGCGGCGCATGCCACAGAACGAATGGATCTACGACTGGAACCTAGCCTCGCCGCCGCAGATCGCCCCCGGCACGCGCGTCCTCTTGAATGACGAAACCCTGCGCGACGGCTTGCAGAATCCCTCGGTCCACGACCCGGGCATCGAAGAAAAAATCGAAATCCTTCACCTCATGGAATGCCTGGGCATCGACTCCGTGAACATCGGCCTCCCCGGGGCAGGTCCTCGCGCCATTGCCGACGCGGAGGCCCTGGCGCGCGAAATTGCCACGACGAGGATGAAGATTCGCCCGAATTGCGCCGCGCGCACCGTCGAAAACGACATCCGCCCCATCGTCGAAATCTCGCAGCGCGTGGGAATCGCCATCGAAGCGGCGACTTTTATCGGCTCCAGCCCCATTCGGCGTCTCGTCGAAGACTGGACTGTAGACCATCTCGAGCGCACGACGGAGAAAGCCGTGAAGTTCGCCGTCGAAAACGGCCTCCCCTCGATGTACGTCACCGAAGACACCATTCGCACCGACCCCGAAACCGTCAAGCGTCTCTACACCACCGCCATCCGCAGCGGCGCCCGTGCGATCGTTCTCTGTGACACCGTGGGCCACGCCACACCGCAAGGCGCTTATAAGCTGGTCAAATTTGTCATCGACGAGGTTGTGAAGCCCAGCGGGGAAACGATTCGTGTTGACTGGCACGGCCATTGCGATCGTGGCTTGGCCATTGCCAATTCCCTCGCTGCCATCGCCGCGGGCGCAAACCAGGTGCACGCGGCGGCGAATTCCCTGGGCGAACGCGTGGGCAACACGCCCATGGAGCTTATGCTCGTCAATCTCCGCCTGATGGGGCTCATCGATCGCGATCTTTCCCGCTTGAAAGAGTATTGCGAGAAAGTTGCCCGCGCCACGCACACTGTTATCCCGCCGAACTATCCGGTCATTGGCCGCGACGCTTTTCGTACCGCCACGGGCGTTCACGCCGCGGCCCTCATCAAGGCATTTCGAAAAAACGATCCTGCCCTGGCCAATGCGGTCTACAGCGGCGTGCCCGCGCATCTCTTCGGTCTCGATCAAGTCATCGAAATCGGCCCGATGAGCGGCAAATCCAACGTTCTCTTTTGGCTTGAACGCCACGGCATTCCCGCCGATGACGCTGTCGTAAATCGCATCTTCGACGCCGCCAAACAATCCACGCGAGTCCTGACGGACGGTGAAGTCCTTGCCCTGTGCGCGGAGACAGCCCACCATTGAAGATCACACCAAGGAGAAGCCAGTCGGTGAATCCTGTCGTTCTTTGGGTTATCCTTCTGGTCATGCCGGTTCGGTCTGCCATCGCTCCAAACACCAGACGTGCGGGTTTCCCCGCCCAGTTGTCCGACAATCCGCAAGTCCGCGCAGCTCTTGATTGGTTCTCTCGCAATTTCACCTGGATCAACGATGAGCAAGCGCGACTCACCGAAATTCCCGCTCCGCCGTTCCAGGAAGCGCAGCGCGCTGCCGCCGTTAAGGTACTCCTTTCCGCCGCTGGGTTGACAGTCCACGTAGATGAGACCGGTAACGTCATCGGGGAATTGAGCGGCGTCAGCGACAAAGAAGCTGTTCTCCTCTCCGCGCATCTCGACACCGTATTTCCTGCCGGCACCGACGTGAAAGTCCGCCGCAAAGACGGCCGCATGTCCGCCCCAGGAATTTCCGATAACGGCACCGGGCTGATCGCCCTGATCGCGCTCGCTCGCGCCATCCACGAAGCCCGTATCAAACCCCAGCGCACAATTCTTTTCGCGGCCGACGTTGGCGAAGAAGGCGAAGGCAATCTGCGCGGCATGCGCGCCGTTATCGATTCCTACAAGCCGCGCTTGCGCGCTGTCATCGTCCTCGATGGTTCGGCCACGGACCATGTGACGACCAAAGCGCTGGCTTCGCGCCGACTGGAAGCCGTCATCAGCGGTCCAGGGGGGCATAGCTGGTCTGATTTTGGCATGCCCAATCCCATCAACGCGCTTGTCCGCGGCTCCGTCCGCTTCATCAATACGAAAGTGCCCGCTACGCCGCGCACGACGTTCAATCTCGGCCAGATCGAAGGCGGCACTTCGGTCAATTCCATCCCCTTCGAAGCGAAGTTGAAGGTGGACATCCGCTCCGAGAGCGAAGACGAACTCCTGCGGCTTGAGTCCGCCCTCCGCGAATGCATTGCCGCCGGCGTGCGCGACGAAACGGAATCTTCCCGCGATCGCTCCAAAGGAAAGCTCGAATGGAAGGTCGATCTTCTCGGCAGCCGGCCGGGCGGCGAGCTCTCCCCGGATTCGCCATTGCTCGCTGCTTTACATGCCGCAGACGACTACGTAGCCAATCAATCTCGTGTGGAACGCTCTTCGACCGATGCCAATATCCCGTTGTCGCAGGGAATCGATGCGATTTCCATCGGGGCGGGTGGAAACGGGGGCGGCGCGCATTCTCTTCAGGAATGGTACGAACCCGCCGGCCGGGAAATGGGCTTGAAGCGCGCGCTACTCACCCTCCTCGGTGTTTCTGGAATGGTCGAGGAAAAATCTAAATGATTGCGCGCGGCACGGAGATCCTTCCGTTTGCGACGCTCTTCGCGATCATCGCGTGCGTCGGCGTCACGGCAGGTCCGTCGCCGGCGCAGACCGCAGAATCCACGCCAAAAACGATTTACTACCTGCATGGCCGCATCTATACCAACGATCCACAGCATCCCTGGGCCTCCGCCATGGGCGTAGCCGGAGGCAAAATCCGCTGCATCGGCAGCATCGAACACATTCTTCTGGACTGTGGCGGCAGCCAACAGGGTGCGGAGACCGTGCAATTGAAGGGAAGTTTTGTCATGCCCGGCTTCAACGATGCCCACGTGCATCTCGGGAGCGCTGGAGCGGACCTGCTTGCGGTGAGGCTCAACGGCGCGGATTCGGTGGAAAAAGTAGAGAAGCGCGTGGCCGATGCGGTAGCTCAACACAAAGAAGGCGAATGGATCGCGGGCAGCGGGTGGGATCACACTCTGTGGCCGGATAAGAAGTTTCCGGACAAGGAGCAACTCGATATTGTGGCGCCGAGGAATCCGGTTCTTTTGACGCACATATCCGGTCACGTGGCGGTTGCGAATTCGCTGGCGTTGAAACTGGCGGGCATCACCACCGAGACGCCTAATCCTAGCGGCGGTGAGATCGAGCGCGACGCCGACGGAGAGCCAACAGGCATACTGAAGGAAGGCGCGGCCATCCAGCTCGTTGAGATGAAAATTCCTGAAGTCTCGCCCGAGCAGCGCCGCAAGGGAATCTTGCTCGCCCTCGCCGATGCCGCTAAGAACGGCGTCACCTCCGTGCAGGACTATTCCGACTGGGATGACTTCAATGTCTACCGTCAGATCCTGGAAGAAGGGAAGCTCACCGTTCGCATCACGGAATGGCTGCCTTTCACCATGCCTCTTCATGATCTGGTGAACATGCGCAGCGAAGGCGGCACGACCGATCCATGGCTAAAAACCGGAGCGCTCAAAGCCTTCACCGACGGCGCGATGGGGCCGCGCACCGCCGCTCTGCTCGCTCCTTTTTCGGATGATCCGTCAACCAGCGGGATGTTGATCCAAGATCCAGTGAAGCTACGCGCCATGGCCATTGAGCGCGACCGGGCCGGCTTCCAGCTCGCGTTTCATGCCATCGGCGACCGCGCCAATCGTGTCGCCCTGGACGTCTTCGAAGAGGTCGCCAAAGCCAACGGGCCCCGCGACCGCCGCGATCGCATCGAGCACGCCCAGCTTGTCGCGCCCGGGGATTTTCCGCGCTTTGCCTCGCTGAAAGTCATCGCTTCGATGCAACCCTCGCACGAAACCACGGACATGCGCTGGACCGAGGACCGCATCGGCCCGGAGCGCGCTAAAGGCTCCTACGCCTGGGCCACCATGCTGAAAAATGGCGTGCGCCTCGCCTTCGGTACCGACTACGACGTCGAGCCCATCAACCCGATGCGCGGTCTCTATGCTTGCGTCACCCGCGAGCTCCCCGACGGCGGACCCAAAGGCGGCTGGCAGCCTCAGGAGAAAATCTCACTCGAGGATTGTATCCGCGCGTACACCACCGGCTCGACGTATGCGGAATTCGAGGAAGGGAAGAAGGGCGAGCTGAAGGAGGGCGAGTACGCGGACTTCCTCATTCTTTCAAACGATCTCACCAAAGTGCCGCCGTCTGACTACGTGAAGACACGCGTGCTGCAAACAGTCGTCGCCGGCCGCACTGTTTATCAAGAAAAGTGAACGAGAACGCATCTCAAGAATGCCTGGTGTCAGGGCACGGCGGAACCTGTCCCGACTCCTGTCGGGAGCCGCACCGAAAAGTGCAGGAAATCAAGGGCTTAGCCCCTGAGGTGATGCGTCCATCGCGCCGAAGCATTTATGAGACAGCGTTTCGAATTACGGCTTACTCTGGCCTTGCCCGGCCTGATGAACGCGCATCTGATCCAGCAATCCCTGAGCCATCTTTTGTTCCGGGGCGGTGCGCGCTGCCTTCAGAACCTTTTCGCCCAGGGCGCGCGCTTCCGCTTCGCGGTGGTTGTTCAAGAGCAAATGACCAAGGTTCACAAGGTAGGCAATCTGCCGGCGATCCAGTTCCGTTGCTCGAGTGGCGGCCGCGATCGCCTCGCTTTGTGTTCTCGGGCTGTGCGCGTACAGAAGAGAGAGCCAATAGTAAGCCGGTGCATATTCCGGATTCTGGCGAACTGCCTCGTCTAAATCATTCTGAGCGGCGCGCAAGGTCTCTTCGGAAAATGAGGAACCGTCGAGCAACAATTTTCCGTGCAGATAGCTGGCCATGAAACTGGCGCCGCCCAGCCGGATGGCTTCCTCCATTTCTCGCCGGGCATCCAAGTAATCGTTTTCGGTATAGTGATAGAAGCCGAGAGCTTCGTGGGCGGATGCGAGTTTGGGTTCGAGCCGCAAAGCCTCGACGAGAAGGCGGTGCCCGGGCTCTGCCTGGTCCATGTGAACGAAAAAATCGCCTCGCAAAGCAAGCACCTCTGCTTCGGATAAGCCGCGTTCGGCGTAGGAGTCAGCCGCCCCCTCTTGTACGGTGGCAACGGTATTCACCGAGAGGCTCGGTTGACTCCCGTAATTCCCAAGAACCGCATCAAAACGTTGAACGTCTCCCAGAGCGATCTTTGCAGCATCGGACTGATTGCCTGACTCTTGCCAGGAAGTGAGAAATCTCGACAGGAATTGCTCCTTGCGCGCCAGTGGATCCAGCAGCAGGTAATGAACGAAAGCCCACGACTCTGCGTAAAAGAGGGAGGCGCGGTCTTTTTCGTTGTAGTACGCGGAGCTCTTGTCTATCCGGAGCAATTCCTCGACCGGCAGAAGGTTGCTCTCTTTCAATCTGCGCAGATGGTCGCGATTGGCCTCGCCTACTCGAACTTCTTTTTCGCCGATGGTGCAATTTCCCAAAAACTCCGAAAGCCCTTCATTCAGCCAAAGCGGCAGAGGCCTGAAATTCAAATAGAGCAACGCATGCGCGTATTCATGACAGATCGTGTGATAGGGATTCTCTTCGGTGGAATCCATTCGCAGCAGGACAAAATGCTTGTCTTCTTGCCCGGCGTACAGCCCGGTGGGATGGAGATGGCCTTTATCCTCCCAATACTGAGGCAGCCATTCCTTCATCGCGTCTTCATCCTTTACGGCGACAATCAGGATGGGTTGACCGGGGTCTACGCGTAAAGAAGGGAACGAGGAATGAAACACTACCCGCAACTGCTCGAACTGTTGCGCGATGCGCCGCGCGCGCTTTTCTCCTCCATCACTGGCCACCACGAAGTGGGGCGAGCGTACTTCGATCCAGGCGTCAGGACGATCGCTGGCCGCAGCGCGGCCGCAGAACAACAGCAGACAAAAAGCAAGAAATCTGCCTGGACCGAACGCGCCGGCTGCCTTATTCAGCATTCTTAGAGTTCACCCGACGGGAGGAACCAAGTCAAGACTGGGAGTTCGTAGAGAGAGCCAGTTGGTTGTCATTCCGAGCGAAGCGACCAGCGCCCGATGAGGCGCACGAGTCCCGAGTACTATCGGGAGGAATCTGCTTTTCACAAAAATCAAAGAAACCATGGGTTCCTCGCAAAAAATCGAGGGGGCCTTTCGGCCCCCTCGGTTGGTTGAATTGTAAGGTTTGAGCTCGCCGTGTCTTGCCTACCACCGGAACCGGACAGCCAGCTGCAGGATCCGAGCAGGTGTCCCGGTGTCCGTGGAAGCCGCGTCCCCGAGGCCGCCAAAAATCGGGTTATTCACATTGGAGTCAGGCATTCCGTTCCGGAGATCCTGGATGCGCAGCACCTGGCCATTGCTGCCGACGTAGTGACCCGTAATCGCATTCAGACAAGAACGGCAATTCGGGTTTGTGGATACCTTCAGAACATTCAACGTGTCATGGCCATTGTATTGAGTGAACAAAGGGTGGTTGAAGATATCGAAGACGTCTAGCTTAAGCTCCAACCGCATTTGTTCGCGCATCGGGATTTTAAACGCCTTGATGATCGACATGTCAAAGCGAGTGTAGTGGTCGCCCACTCCCGCGTCGCGCTGGAGATTACCCGTTATCGTCTTGAAATCCACGATGTCTCCCGTCAGGCTGTCCACCGCGCCGTTCGGGCTGGCATCGGCGGGAGCGAGGAATGTGAATGCGGCCGGCGTACAGGTGGGGCACATCGCCTGGCCACCGGGGCCCAGGAGCAACGTCCCGGCTCTTGAGCCCGCAATGTTATTCACGTTAAGCGTTCCATCGGCCTCCACGTTGGGACGTTGCGGCACTTCGTTGCCGATAGCCGGGAAAGACACAGTGGCGAAGGGACGGGATCCAGTGGAGAGAGGCCAGGGCCTTCCCGTCTGAAGAGTGCCGATCACGCCAAAGCTCCAGTCATTCACAATCGATCTTAGAAGTGGCGTGCCGACCAGTTTTTCCGTGTCGAGGACAACACCGAACTGACCCAAATGCCGGATGTCCTGCTGGCTCGGGGCTCGCTCGGCTCGAATATTCCTGGGATCGGCCGGATCGGACGTTCCGAAGAAATCTTCGACGGAGCTCAGCGTCTTCGAGAACGTATAGCTGCCCTGGAACTGGAGATGGTGAGCTGCCCGCTGCGTAACGCGAATGTACCCACCGTGATAGGCCGAAGTCCGCGTATTCTTGTTCGTGCGGACGCCGTCGAAACGATTATCGGGACGCCCGTTCGCGGGCAGAGTTGGGTCTCCCGTCGCAGAACCATTCGCAAAGTAGGAGAATCCCGGGTGGGCCGGGTCAGCCTTGATGATCGGGTAGTTCGTGTCGGTTTCGCCGTAGAGCCCAAACCCAAAGACGCCGATGTAACCAACTTCTGTGACCAACGAGTTGGTAAGCTGGCGGGTAAACGCTAAGTTGGCGTTCCGCGTCTCCGCATTCTTCAGGTTCGGGTCGATTGGCCGGATGCGCCCGAAAGACTTAATCGGGAACGGGTTAAATTGGTTGAGCAAGGATTGTGGCGGAGCGGTGATCGGTGTTGTTGATCCAAATGCCAGGACGGCTAACTCGGCTGCACGCTTTGGATCCGTGGGACCACCATCGGCTATGTTTGCAGTCAGAAGTGTTGTGCCGTCGAAATTCAAGGAGTCGAGCACGATGTTGAGGTAGGCGAGTTCGGTAACTTCAGCAAATGATGCGCGCACCACGGATCTTCCGGGAGCGCCGAAGAGGAAGTGCATTGGGCCACTCTGGTAATTCGGGCTCCAAGCGAAGCCGAGGCGTGGCTGCCAGTTGTTATGGTCCGAGGAGCAGGCCTTGATAATCCCGTTGCCCTGGAAGCACTGGGCCAGGTGGCCGGGGACCGGGACTGAGCCGCCACGGAACGCGCCGGATTCGATGTCGTAGCGTATGCCGTAGTTCATGGTCAGATTTCGCTTAATCTGCCAGCTATCCTGGACGTACGCCCCATAGACCATGTCTGTGGTGGAGACCGACCCAGGGCCAAAGGAAGTTGTAAAAAGATTCGCTGGATTCGTCGGGCTGCCCGGCGCACCGGTAGCAAATGAGTTGGCGTACGTGAACTCTCCCAACGCAAACTGCTTGAAAAGTGAAAAGAACGGGTAGCGGCTGATGTTCACACCGGTCTTCACCGTGTGCGCGCCGTGCGACCAGGACAGATTATCAATGTACTGATACCGGTTATTCAGGCCTGCCTGAGGGCAGCAGAATGCCGCGCCGAAATAGAAGTCGGGACCCGATTGACCCGGAATATTGGTCTTGTCCGGAGTCTGGGTGAGGGTGTGGTGCCAAAAGAAGCGCGCCTCATTGACCGTGTGCGGGGTTGGGGTGGAAACCAGCCCAATGTTGAACGTGTGATCGTGAAGAACCTGCGAGGTGAGGGATAGCGGCGAAGAATTCGCAGGGACTTGGACCAGAATGTTGTCACTGATGTCGCGTTGGCCATTAAACCTAACCATGAGCTGGTGGTTATTGGTCAATTTGTGGTCAAGCTTCGCAGAAAACAAAACTTCGCTGGTCGGCTGCGACGCAACCACCGTGCCAGTGGGAGGCGTCAACACGAGTGGCACGCCCTGGTGCGTCCTTTCCCAAGTGCCGAACAAGAAAGTGCGGTCTTTCCAAATCGGTCCCCCGGCGGTGACTCCATACTCATGCTTGAAGAAAGGAGGACGGCCGCAGCCGGCTACGCTGGTTTGAGTGCCAGCGGTGAAATCACTGGCAGGGCATCCGCCCGCCCCGCCCGCGTTGTAAAACCACGGTGAAGCGCCCATGTTCCGGCCGCGGAAGTACGCATGGAAGTCGCCGTGAAAACTGTTTGTGCCAGACTTTGTAATCACGTTCAGGATGACGCCGCCGGCTTGGCCGTATTCCGCGTTGTAATTGTTCGTGAGTACCTGGAACTCCTTCACTTCTTCCAGTGAGGCTCCGAGCGAATCGCGCACGGACACGGTCTGGTCGATCATGTTACCGCCGTCTACGTTGATCAGCATTCCGCGGTCGTTGATAGCCCCGGGGGCGATCAGATCGCTGGAGTCCGTGGTCAGGTCATAGCGCACGCCCGGAGCAATCAATGCCAGGCCTTCATAATCATTGGCAAAACCGCCAGAACCGAATCCTGTCGTCGCGGGGAGGACAGCCACATCCTTGTCGCTGACCACAGCGGAGACGTCCGTCTTTGTTGTTTCGACCAGCGGAATTTCCGAGGTTACGACAACGGCCTCTTTTTGTCCGGCCAGCTCAAGGTTGAAATTGACGTCGCGCGCTTCACCTGTTTGGAGCTTAACTGCTTTGGCAATCGCTTTGTTAAACCCCATTGCTCCGATGGTGACGTCGTAAGTGCCAGGCGCTAGATTTTCGAAGCGATAGAGCCCGTCCGACGTCGTCGTGGTCGTTCGAGCGATACCCGTATCCACGTTCATGGCGGTGATTTGGGCATCCGGGACAGAAGCGCCCCTTGGATCAAGCGCACGGCCGGTGATTGTTCCCGCGCCGGATCCCTGCCCGTAGACCACGCTCGCGGACAAGAAAAGAACTACAGCGACGGCAAAAATAAAAACACCCCAACTCCGTCCCCTATTCACGAGGTTCATAGACTCCCCCCTTAAAGAAATTGAACAAAAGACCTCTTGCATTTAAGCAAGTCACCCCGATTGCCCGATACCATACTTCCAGCTAAATCGCATGTCAACAAACTCGAACTGCCCATTCTGAAAACATAAAGTATGTAGAGCTACGCCGTCATAGAGCTCATGATCAGACGGTGGCTTTATACACACTCTATATATACTTTAGGTCCTGAGCCTCGGTTGTGTCGTCTTCCCCGTATTGCAGGATTAATTGCATAGTAGCATGTAGGGCGCCAATTTCTATCCGAAATTATCCCCAACAATATATAGGGTTTACGTCGAATCAATATTCCCAGTCAGTCGATACTACGTTTTTTGGAATCGTTTGATATAAATCGCTCCGCACTTTCATAGCCCAGGCGTTTGTATTTATCTAAATCCAGAGCGCAGTGGGGTATGCCTGTCGTCGGAGCTGTCTCCATAAGCCAAACGAACACTCTAGTTACGTTATGCGGATAATGCTCAGAGGTGGTTTAAGTGTGGACGATTTCACGACATAAAATTCTTTCTGAAGCCCGCAAGCAGAGCAATTGCTGGAAGAGAGTGAGAGGGAATGCCGCGAGCACCTGCTGGGCTATCGGCCCACCATTCGCCTTGACGGCTGCAAGGGAGGCATTCGTAGGCTCATAAACGTTTGAGTGGGTTGCCCCAGCAAGTATTTTAAACCGGGCGGACGCGAGCCCAACGGCTTCAACGAGGAAATTCAAGCTGGCAGCGGAAGCTGTCGGTCACAGATCGGGGGATTTCACTTCACCTCCACCAGGATGTGAAGAGGGACTTTTACCTCCAAAGAAATTTGGGGAGCCCGAAGGCTCCCCAAGTAGGGCCGAGTCGAGCAGTTAAGCTAGAAGGTCAGCTTCAGTGCGAACTGGATGTTGCGACGCTCGTCGGTAGGCTGGCCAGCAACGCCGTAGATGCCGCCCTTCTCTGTCTGGACAAAGGGAGTTTTGTTGGCGCTGAGCGACTTAACATTGAGGTTTTCGGTTGTGACGTACTGGTTGTGGTGATTCAGAATGTTGTAGAACTCGCCGCGGAACTGCAAGCCGAACCGCTCGGTGAGCTTGAAGTTCTTATAGAAGTTCATGTCGATGTTCCAGTAGCCCGGCCCGACGTATTGGTTCCGGCTGGGGTAGGGCTGGCCATTGGTCGTGTACGTGCAACCGACGTGATCTAACCCGGTGCAGGTCGGGATTCCGAGTCCGACGCCTAAGTTATTCACAGTACCGGCGGTGTTCGGCAGCGCTATGTAGTTAAACAAGTTCGACCCCGCCGAGGTCGATGTGCCCGACGTCGGAACCGCCGTGGGCGGAATCCACAGTGGGTCCGCGGTTCCATTAAAGTGAGTGCTGTCATAGATGCTAAACGGCGAGCCGCTACGGATGCTTAAAACGGAGCCGAGGCCCCAGCCACCCAGCACGTTCTTGGCAAGCGCGTTGTTCGAACTCTTCATCCACGGAAGGTCCCAAGTCCAACTGGCGTTGAAGCGATGCCGGATATCAAAATCGGCATTGCCATAGTTCAGCTGGGGGTTAAACTCATCCAGGTAACCCAATTGGTATATGCCGGAGGTCGTCGCACCATTGCCATCGCTGAACGTGGAGGACAGGTTATCCAAGGCGTGCGACCAAGTGTAGTTTGTCGAGAGGCCCAGCCCCTTGTTGAAAAGATTTGTCACCCCATACTTGAAATTCAAGGCGTCGTAATGGCTGTAGCCGTGCCCGCTGCGGAAGTTCATATTGCTGTATTGAAGGTTGAGGCGGTTGCCAGCATGGGCATCGCCCAGGAACACGCCACCGGCGCTCGTAGGATTAATGTTGGCGATGTCATAAAGTTTCAGGCCATGCGACCCCGCATAGGCAAGAGAAAACACACCCCTCCCCACGCGGTGGTCGGCAGACAGATTCCAAGTCTCGGCATAGGCGGTCTTGATGTTCTGGTCGATTGCACGCTGACTGACCGCTGGCAAGGCTTTGGTTCCAGTGCCTGCCAGAGGACCGGCAGTGTCGAGGAACACCGGCAGGAAGGGAATATCCCCCACGCCGCCGTTGGCGGCCGCGCTGATCAGGCTGACCACAGCATAATTCGGCGGGTTCTGAATGGCGTTGAACGTCACGTTGCCGAAGTTACGTTCGTAGCTCATCGCGTAACCCCCGCGCAGCGCGGTTTTACCGTTGCCGAAGACGTCCCATGCAAAGCCGACGCGCGGACCAAAGTTGCGGTACAGGGGCTTCCCGAACACGCCGCCGTTCTTGGCCAGTTGAACACTTCCGTTGCGAACCCGATCGAAAATGGTAGCTCCCGAACCCATAACGAAGTTGGAGTCGAGCGCTTGATTGGCATTGTGCTGTACGCCGTAGTACTCCCAGCGGACACCCAGGTTGAGTGTGAAGCGGGGTACGATCTTCCAGGAATCCTGGGCATAGAGTGACCCGTCGTTGTAGTGGAAGTTGCGGTTGAACGCTGGTGGTCCGACCGGCAGTGTCAGCGTGCAGGCGGGGCTAACTTGGACGACGCCACTCAAGTTCTTGGGGCAGGGGAACTTGCCCTGCGGGTAGACTGCCCCCTGAAATTGGTAGATGCTTCCGGAGACCAGATTGGCAAGTCCAGAGTTTAAGTCCGTACCCAGTAGCTCGACCGGGTTCTCATAGGCCCCGAAGACGCGATTGTCGCGAAGGTGGATGTATTGCCCACCGAATTTGAACTGATGTCTGCCGCGTGTCCAGGAGAGGTCATCATAAAATTGATAGACGTTCTGAGGGCCGCCGAAGGGGAGGCCAAGACCCGGGGCCGTCTCGTTGTAGCCCGGGAAAACTAAGGGAAAGCTATTACCACTCAGCGTCACGGAGTCAACCGAACTGTCGGTGTAGAGGGTTGGGCTAATGGGTGCGGTGGCAAGCGGCTGAACTGGTCCGTTAAGACGGTTGAAGGCGGCCTTCGCCGTGTTTACCCAAGCCGGGCTGAATACGTGCGAAAGGCTGACCTCAACGTTCTGGTCGTAGTTTGTTTGTCCGGTGTTGTAGCCATCGTAAGGACTGGAGTTGACGACGCCGGGGAAATCGAGCTCTTTGTAAGAAGCGTACCTCACAAAAAGCGTGGTGTTAGAGCTGAAGTTGTAGTCAACCCGGGCTACCTCCATCGTGGTGTTCTCCGGATTACCACCGCCGGCATCGCTCGGAGCGCTGAAAACGACTGTATCGCACGTTGGGCTGTTGGCAAGGGTTGCCGAGCAAGGACCGGTGGCGATGGTGTGAACATTGGAGGCTAGTTTCCCATGCGCAGTGAAAAACGCCTGGCTCGCGGGAGCTAACGACGCTACCGATGCGGGATCGATGATCGTGAAGTCAGTCGAGGAGCTGCTGCGCACCCGGATCCACTCGGTGTTGTTGAAGAAGAACAGCTTGTTCTTCACAACTGGGCCGCCGACGGCAAATCCGAAATCGTTGCGCGTGAATACGCTCTTGGGCGTGATGGGCGTGGTGGCATCATTTTGGAAGGTGTTGGCGGACAGGTGCGAAACGCGGTTGTATTCGTAGGCGGAGCCGTGGAAGGCGTTGCCACCTGACTTGGTGACAAGGTTGACCACGCCGCCGCTGCCGCGCCCGTACTCGGCGGTGAAGTTATTGGTGAGCACACTGAATTCCTGCACGGAATCAAGCGGCACTTTCTGGCCTACGGTGGCCTTAAAGGCGTCAACGTTTTCGGTGCCGTCGATCAGGATGTCAGTCGAGGCCGAACGCATTCCGTTAATCGCGAAACCCGCGCCGCGTATGCTACTGTTGTCCTCTGTCACGTTGCCAGAGATCCCTACCAATGCATAAGGGTTGCGCGTCGGCGAAGTCGGCAACATATCAATCTGCTGCCCCGTAATAACCTCCCCCAGGGTTTGATTTTCCGTGTTGACGGTGATGGTTTCGGCTGTGCCGCTCACTTCCAGGGTTTCGGTTTTGCCACCGACCTCAAGTTGCAACGACACTTCATTTCTCGATCCGACCGACACCTCCACACGCTGGGTGATCTTCCGGAAACCACTGGCCTCGATGGTGACCTCATACGTGTCGGCCCTAAGGCTGGGAATCGTGTAAATACCCGCCGAATTGGTGATTGTTTCGCGCGTAAGGCCGGTATTGACGGACTTGGCCGCCACCTTTGCGCCCACCAGGACGGCGCCAGTGGCGTCTGAGATCGTACCGGTGATCTGGCCGGTATCTGTTTGAGCCCACGCTGTGCCTGCGAAGGCAAATGTTGCCAAAAGCAGAACTGCGGCGATACCAAAAACAAACACACCCCAACTACGTCCTCTATTAGCGAGGTTCATAGATTCTCCCCTTAAAGAAATTGAACAAAACATTTCTTACGTTTAAGCAAACCCCGGACTGTCCCATGTCATGCGATTAGCTAAATCGCATATCAACAAATTTGCACTGCCCATTCTGAAAACAAGAGTATGTACAGCTACCACGTCACAGACATAGCGTTAAGCCATCATTAGGCGACGACTTTATACACACTTTATATATACTTTAGGTCCTCCGCTTCGATTCCGGCCGTCTCCCTGGATCGCAGGATTAATTGCATTGGTGCATGTAGGGCACCAATTTCTATCCGAAATTATCCCCAACAGTGTATATGATTTACGTCGAGTGAATATCCCCAGTCAGCCAACACTACGGTTTTTGGAATAGTTTGATATAAATCGCTCCGCACTTTCATAGGCAAGCGTTTGTATTTATCTAAATCCAGAGCGCACTATTACTCTAGTGGGTTTCAAGCCTAGAAATTCTTTCATGCGAACAAAGGAACGCAGCAGTAGAGTACCCGTCCGTCGACGGAGCTGTCTCCCTAAGCCAAGCGAACACTCTAGTTAGATTCCGACATGAGCCGCTGGGCGCGCTCAGGGCGCTTCCGGAACTCCCCTGCCAAAACCGGGTGGACGCGCGAGCTCAACGGCTTCAGCGAGAAAAACGCAGCTGGCAGCGAGTCGGTGGTGGTGCCGTCTACAAATGCCCGCGCATAAGGTGTAAGCGCGAACGTGGAGGCGAAAGCTGCTCCTTGCAGGAAGCGGCGCCGCGAAGATTTGGAAACAGGGTACGAAGATGATTTGTCGATTGGGATATGAGGTTTATCCGGTAGGAGTCTGGCTTGCCAGGCGGAACGGCGTGCGGCACAAAAGAAAAGGGCCGGTCGGAAGACCGGCCCTTTTCGACTGGGACTTGGGAGGGATTAGAAGGTGTACTTCAATCCGAGCTGGAGCAAGCGAGCCGGAATCACAGTTGTCGTGATCTTGCCGATGTTGGCAGTGCCCGCGCCCAGGTCCAGGCAAGTCGAACAGGTCGGGATTGAGAACACCGGGTGGTTGACGAGATTGAAGGCATCCGCACGGAACAGGATATTGTGCTTCTCCATGATGTGGAAGGTCTTGATGATCGAGAAGTCCACGTCCTGCTGGAACGGGCCGCGGAAGATGTTGCGCATGTAAGTGCCGAAGCCAGTTGCGCCGGGAGCGCCGTTTGCAACTACCGCTGGGTGATTGAAGAAGTTTGGATTGATGTAGTGAGCGAGGCGATCCTCGATGCCGCCCGGCGTGAGAGCGGCCAGCGGATTAGTCGGTGCGCCCTCCGTGCAGGTTGGGAGCTTCGGGTCGGTGAGGATATCATTGTCGCAGATCGCCAACGGTGTACCCAGCACGCCGCCGTATGCCCCGCCTGCGGTACCGTCGGCGACCGAGAACACCTGCCCGCTTTGGAACGTCAGCAATCCGCTGACGCCCCAACCCTGGAATACCTGGCTGCCGAAGATACCGCTGTGGGGAATCGGAAGCTCGTAACCATAGGCGATGGTCAACCGGTGCCGGCGATCCAAGTCGCTGAGGGCGCGGTTAAGTGAGGGGTTGCTTTGGTCGTTATAAATGGCCGCGCCGCCACGTCCGGTGCTGCCATTCAGTTCGTCCGTATTAATGGAGCCGCTGCCGTTGTCAATGTTCTTCCCATACGTATAACCAGATTGGAAGAACAACCCGTGCTGAAAGCGGTGCGACAAGAGAATCTGGGCGGAGTGATAGACCTGATTACCAACGTTTGAAGTATAGCTGGCGCCGTTAAGAAACGTGAGTCCCAGCGCTTGTTCACGCAGGGTCTCGTTGGCCGTGGTGTTGGCAGTGATGTTGTAGACGTTCCCCGCGGTGTCCTTGACAACTATGGGGTTCGCGGGGCTCCCCAGCTTGGCTTGGAACGGAACCCATATGGCGATTCCGCCGATGCTGTGATCGCCAATGTAGCCCACTTCCAGGGCCCAGTTATGCCCCAGCTCACGCTGCACCGTGAGGTTCCACTGTTGAGTGTAGGGGGAGTGGAGGTTCGGGTCCGCGGAAGTGAACGACCCGGCGTCGATGCCGCAGTCGGTGGCCGCACCACCACTGACTGAGCAGAGGTTCCCAGCCGCGTCGGTCCAGTTCACCACCGCAGCCGGATCATTGACGCCCAAAGGACCGGCGGTGATGCCGACGAATAGAGACGCGGTGGGCACAAACGCCGGCAAAACAATGCCCCCTCCCGACGTCTGGGCGGGTAACGGATTCGCCAGCTGCAGAGGCAGTTGATTCTGTGCAGTCTGGCGGGTAGTGATCAGTTGGATGAAGAACGGCGCACCCAGCGAACCTTGCAGTTCAGCCTGATTGGAGATCTGTTGGTAGTAGATGCCGTAACCCCCGCGCACGACCGTCTTCTGATTTCCGAACATATCCCATGCGAAGCCGACGCGCGGTGCAAAGTTGTTCAGGTCCCAGCAGTGCCGCAGAGTGCAGTCCGACACGCCCGGAGTTCCGGTGACACCATTCTGATTCAGAGCCTGGGGGAAGAGGAATGGGTTCTGGAATGGGTTCAGTGCCTCTTGCGCTATACGGTAGTTATAGTTGGAGTTGCGGAAGAATTTGTCATGCGCAAACTGCATCGGTTCCCACCGCAGGCCCAGGTTGATGGTCAAGCGGGGCGACCAACGGTAATCGTCCTGGAAGTACAGGTCGCCGGCCAAAGCACGGAAGTACCGCAGGGGGTTGCCAGCGCCGGACTGCGTGGTGGTGATCGTGCCCGTGATGAAGTTCTGCCACGTCGTTGCTCCTGCGGCTAGCGACGGGCCGCTCGGCGTAAAACCGAGGTCACCGCGCGTCCCGAAGTTGTTGAACCGGTTCAACTGGTAGCGATATACGTCGCCGCCGGCGCGCAGCGTGTGCTTGCCGACGGTCATCGTCCAGTTATCGCCCCACTGGTACGAGTTGGAGGCGGTGCCACGGTCGTCGTTCACACCGGTTCCAAAAGTGAAAGTTCCCGTGTCGAATCGATATAGTCCGGGAAACGCTGCGGAATTGGCGCGCGTGGCTCCCACCTGCGCCAGCGTCGCTAGGTCGGTTGGTTTTTGCCCGAACACGAACCGGTTCGCACCAAACTTCACCTCATTCAACTGTCGGCTACTGATCTGCGTCGTGTAGCTGATGGTTCCGAAGCGATTGACGATTGTGTCCGTGCGGGGTGCTGCCAGATCGGAGGCGGTCTTCAGTCCCGCTATCGAGCTCCCGTCGTCCCAGAACACACGGAACAACACTTTGTCCTTGTCGTGCCGCAGCGAGCGGTCATAAGTTCCGACGTATTGGGTGTCGCTCACTTTGGCCACCTTGCTGAAGGTACAGCTAAAAGTGCCGCTGTCCCCGGGGCCGCCGGGCGTCACAGCGCTGTCGCATCCAGGCTGGCCGGGGCGTGGAATGAAGTAAGTCCCGCCGTAGTACGCGCCTTTGGCATTCAAGATGTTCACGGCAACGGGGTCGATCGAGGCGGCTGTCAACGGCACTCCCGCAGTTGAATAAGCTGCTGCCAGTAAGGCAGCGGAAGTGGTGCCGTCAGAATTGGTCGGAAAAGCATTAATCGTGGGCTGAACGCTGGAACCGCTCGGGTCAATACCATTCCGGCCCCGAACTCCCTGCACGTTAAAGAACCAGAAGCCTTTCAGGTATGGGATGGGACCGCTGCCGTCCAGGCCTACGACGTTCTGAGTCAGCTTGGCTCTGGGCTTATTCTTTTGGTTGAAGAACCACTCGTTGGCATTGAAATCGTCATTGCGCACGTTCCAATACGCCCCCCAATGCAGGCCTTTCGTGCCAGATTTCAATACCAGGGCCAGCGCTCCGCCGCCTTTGCTGCCGAGAGAAGCATCGTAAAGCGACGTCGCGATTTTGAATTCCTGGATGGACTCAGGATTCGGAATGGGAAGGTAGTCGAAGTGCGCCAGATTGAAGTCATTCACACTAATGCCTTCCACAGTCACACTGTTGTTTGAAGTGCGCTGCCCGTTTACGCTGATATCCACGTTCGCGCGACCTGCTTTGCGCACGTCCGCCGGCTCTGTACCGGTTCCAGGCGAAAGGCCAAGCAGAAACAGGAAGTTCGGCTCTGCCAACGGCAGGGTAGTCAGGGTTTGGTTGTCAATGGGTTGGCCGGTTGTCGCAGCCTCTGTATTGAGGAGCGTTTCGGTGCCTTGCACCGTCACCGTTTCTGTCATCACGCCGACTTCCAGTTGCACATCCTGACGTGTGATTTCGTTGAGCCGGGCGTCAAATCTAACAACATGCTTCCTAAAGCCTGCGACCGAGACTTCCAGGCGATACCGACCCGGACGAAGTAAGCCGACGTTGTATCCACCCGATGCGTCTGTAGCTATACTGCGCTCCAACTTTCCGGTTTGGTCGCTATACACAGCGACGCTTGCTCCGGACACCACGGCACCCGATGGGTCCTTCACGATGCCAGCTACACCGCCTGACTCGCCACCTTGTGCGCGGAGTGAAGACGAACCGAAGGTCAGCAGCAGCAGGAATATCGCGATTACATAAACAAACACACCCCAACTGCGTCCCCGATTAGCGAGGTTCATAGACTCCCCCTTTTCACTTGACAAAATTCCGAGAAAGTTTTCACAAACCAAGGGCAACCTGTTTGAAGCGAAACCGGCAATCCCGATTCCAAAGACTCCTTAAGATGAACCGCTACTTGATAATCTCGAAATAATTGCTTTATATATACTTTAGATAGCGGCTGAGCATACAGACATTCCAAACCAGAAGTCAACCCCTATTGCCTAACATAATTTATATGAATTTTAGAACGTATTTAGGCAATTAAGAGCTGACACTTTAATCCAAGACTCAGCTTGGTCCGCGAGAATTCGGCATTCTCATAAATTGATTACATCAGCGTAGTTCTAGTACTGACTTTGGCCGCGCATCGAACTCGCGCCGAACGCACGCAGGCCGGGCAAGCTCTGCTGGCGCGGGACGGAATAGGCGAGCCAAAGATGAGCTTACCCTCGCCGAACGGGAAACGGACCGCTATAGTCCTGGGAGGAAGCAGCTCCTTGCCGCATCCCGGCGTTATTCGAGCCGAAATAAGATAATTGCCGGGACGGCTCTGCCTTTTCAGTCCCGTTGGCATCGGAACCAACCAAGACCCACCCTTGTAAACCAAGGGTGGGGCACCCTCGTTTTATCACTGAGCGGTTAATTCCAGTAATGGGATACTCCGACTGTTCGCGCAGTCAAGAAAAACAAAGAGGCCGAAGATCTATGGCCACCCGCCCTGTGTGGCAAATCGCATTAGACAGGTGCTACACTCCAATCGAACGCCAATGACAACCGCTAATTCACCGGAAACGCTCTACCAAAAAATCTGGGACGCCCACGTCGTTCACGAAGAGCCGGGCAAACCCGCGCTCATCTACATTGACCGCCATCTCGTCCATGAGGGCACGTCGCCGCAAGCTTTCGCCGGCCTACGCGCCGAAGGGCGCAAGGTTCGCCGCCCCGATCTCACCTTCGCGGTGATGGACCACTCGGTCCCCACCACCGACCGGACCTTGCCGATCATTGACACCGACGCACGGCTCCAGTTTGACGCTCTCGAGAAAAACTGCCGCGAATCCGGCGTGCGCCTCTTCGACATGAACAGCCGCCACCAAGGCATTGTCCACATCATCGGCCCGGAACTCGGCATCACGCAGCCGGGACAGACGCTCGTCTGCGGTGACAGTCATACCTCCACGCACGGCGCGTTTGGCACGCTCGCTTTCGGCATTGGCACCAGCGAAGTCGAACACGTCCTGGCGACGCAATGTCTTGCGCAGTCGCGCTCGAAGACGCTGCACCTTATCGTCGACGGCAAGCGCCCCAGGGGCGTCACCGCGAAAGACATCATCCTGGCGATCATCGGAAAGATCGGCATCGGTGGCGGCACTGGCCACGTCGCGGAGTACGCCGGCCAAGCCATCCGCGAATTGTCCATGGACGGGCGCATGACGGTCTGCAACATGACCATTGAGGGCGGCGCGCGCGCCGGCATGGTCGCACCCGATGAGACGACATTTGCATATCTCGAAGGGCGCCCCTTTGTTCCGCGCGGCAAAGCGTTCCAGGAAGCCGTTGACCGCTGGAAGCAGCTCAAGACCGACGACGGCGCAAAATTCGACATGACCGTCGAGCTGCAAGCCGCAGAGATCGCCCCGCAGGTCACCTGGGGCACCAACCCCGGCATGGTTACGAGCGTAACCGGCCGCGTGCCGGAGCCGGCCACTTTCAAAGATCCGAACGATCAGAAGGCCACGGAGAGCGCGCTGAAGTACATGGGCCTGAAGGCCGGTACGCCGATCGTTGATATTTCCGTGGACCGCGTCTTTATCGGCTCGTGCACCAATTCACGGCTTGACGACCTCCGCGCCGCCGCCCATCTCGTCGCCGGCAAGCACGTGGCGCGCAACATCAAGCAGGCGCTGATCGTGCCCGGCTCGCGCGGCATCAAAGCGCAAGCAGAAAAAGAAGGGCTCGACAAAATTTTCCGCGAAGCCGGTTTTGAGTGGCGCGACGCGGGCTGCAGCATGTGCATCGGCATGAACGCGGATATTTTGCCACCGCACGAGCGCTCCGCCAGCACCAGCAATCGCAACTTTGAAGGCCGCCAGGGCAAGGACAGCCGCACGCATCTGGTTAGCCCGGTGATGGCTGCTGCCGCCGCGATCGCCGGCCATTTTGTGGATGTGCGCTCGCTCGACGTCGCCCAAGTGGAATAAGTTTCCCTGTAGGGGCACAGCATGCTGTGCCCATCATTTCGAGCGAAGCGAGAAAGCTCTCTTCGTCACTGTTACAGCCCGAACTGAGGAGCAACTGAAGATGCAAACCTTTTCCAATCACACCGGCAAGGTCATGCCGCTCGACCGTGTCAATGTAGACACCGACCAAATGGTGCCCAAGCAATTCCTCAAGGCCCTCACGCGCGAGGGCTTCGGCCGCATTCTCTTCTACGATTGGCGCTACCTGCCCGGCGAAAAACCCAATCCCGAGTTCGTGATGAATTTCCCGCGTTACAAAGGCGCGTCCGTCCTGCTGGCGCGCGCGAATTTCGGCTGTGGCTCCAGCCGTGAACACGCCCCCTGGGGAGTAAAGGACTACGGCTTCCGCGTCATCATCGCGCCGAGCTACGCTGACATTTTCTACAACAACTGCTTCAAGAACGGCATTCTGCCCGCGACGCTCTCCGAAGGTGAGGTCGACGAGCTTTTCAAGCGCACGGAAAAGGAAGAAGGCTATTCACTGACGATAAATTTACCAAACCAGACCATCGCCGATAAGCACGGCTTGATCCTCAAGTTTGAGATTGCGCCCTCACGGAAGGAAGTCCTCTTGAAAGGCCTTGACGATATCGGCACTTCGCTCCAGCACGAAGCCGAAATCACCGCCTACGAAAAAACTCACACCGCTTCCGCCGTCATGTACGAACCGCTCGACATCAAGTACTACTCCAACGGCCGCTGATCGTGCCACCACGGCTGAAAATAAACGCGCCCTTCGAAAACGGGCTCGGGCGATTCGGGCGCGGCAGGCGGCCCGAGTAACTCCGCAATTAAAATTCCGGCGAAGACGAAAACCGCGCCGGCCATCGAGCGGCCGCTTAGCCGCTCATGAATCAGGATGTACGACGTGATCACCGCAATCACCGGTTCCAGCGTGAAGAGGATTGCCGCGTGACTCGGCGTTGTATACTGCTGCGCCCACAGTTGTAGAGAGAACGCCACCGCCGTCGCGAACACCGCGCAGATGGCAATGCCCACAAATAGTTCCCATCGCGCCTCGAACCGCGCCGCTTGCCAGCCGAGTGCTGCCGAGCCTCCCGCGGCCAGCCACGCTAGCGCCGCGCACGCCGCTACCTGCAGAACGCTCAACGCCGCCACCGAGTGCTGACGCGTGTAGTCCCCGACCAGAATGATGTGCATCGCATAAAGCATCGCCGCCGCGAAAGTGAGCAGGTCGCCGCGATTGAGGCGCGAGAGCCCTTCCGCTGGCACCGTTAATAAGTACAACCCCACCACTGCCGCGGACGCGCCTGCGTACACCCACTTCGTGAGATGACGCCCCCAGAAAATGCCGAGCAGAAGCGGCACCATCACCACGCTGGATCCGGTGACGAAGCCGGATTTGGCGGGGGTGGTGTACTGGAGGCCGGCGGTTTGGAATGCGTACCCACCGAACATAAATAATCCGAGAGCAGCGCCGGCAAGAAGTTCCTCTTTTTTCAGTTTGCGGAGAGCGCGCGGCCGAAATGCGGCCATCAACATCGCGGCGAGCGAGAAGCGCACAGCAAGAAAAACAAAAACAGAGGAGTGATCCAGAGCATTTTTCACGACGACAAACGTCGAGCCCCAGAGCAGCGTGCAAAAAGCTAGCGCCAGATCGGCGCGCGTTCGGCGCAAATTCGATACAAGGACCAAACCCACCCCCGGCGCGGCGCTAGCTTAGCGGGGGAAGGAGCGAAACACAATGCGACAAGGTTGCAGGAAATTCCAGGTAGTGGGTCAGTGGTGCGTGTCCGCTTCCAGAACAAAGGAATCCCAGAAACGAACAGAAGGGCCGACCCATCGAACCGGACCCGCCTCTAAATGCGTCTTTTTCATCTGCATAGGCGTATGAAGACTAGGCACGCGGCGTGCGGAACAGAGGCACATACAAATCTAACAAGGAGAATATCCAATGAAACACAACGTTATGTTAGCCATCACGTCTCTGCTCTCGATCCTCTTGCTGACGCTTCACATTACGGACGACATCGTCCGTGGGATATCGAAGGCCGAGCCCTCAAACATTGCGTTGGCCGTTCTCGTGGTGTTGCTGTACGGGACGCTGGTGCTCGCCGAACGGCGATCGGGGTACGTCATCATGCTGCTCGTCGGGTTGTTCGCGGCAGCCATGCCCGTCCTCCACATGAGGGGGGCACATTACGGCGAGATCGCCAAGTCCACCGGCGGCTTCTTCTTCGTCTGGACACTCTGGGCGCTCGGGGGGCTCGGGGGCTTCACCTTCATCCTCTCGGCGCGGGGACTGTGGAGTCTACGACGGGGCCAGCCCCGGTAGTCCAAGGGGGTCGCCGCGCAAGCAAACCGCCCGACCGGCGGTTATCCGCGGTTAGGCAGCGGTTCGCCGACGCCAAGGCACTACTGTGACCGAGGCGCAGATTACTTTGACCACATCCGCCGCGCTCGCCAATTCAAATCTCTACAATATTTGCCGCCGTCGTTCGTCTACAAGAATGGATGGATGAGCCGTCGAGCATCGCCACGATGACCGAGCGAGACCGTCGAATCTCCGAAATCATCGCCGAAGAACGCTCCCGGCTCCGCAATTTCATCCGCAAACGGGTGCCAAACGAAGCCGACGCGGAAGATCTTCTTCAGGAGGTCTTCTTCGAAGTCATCGAGGCTTATCGCTTGATGGAGCCGGTGCAGCAGTGGAGTGCCTGGATGTTTCGGGTCGCGCGCAATCGCATCATCGATCTCTTTCGTAAGAAGCGGCTGGGGGCGTTCGGAAACGATTGGGTGGCGGCCTCCGACGAGGTAGAAACGCTCCGGCTGGAAGACGTGCTGCCATCGCCGGATGCCGGCCCCGCGGAAGCCTATGCGCGAACCGTTCTCCTGGAGGAGCTCGAGGAGGCCCTCGATGAATTGCCAGAGGAGCAGCGGGACGTTTTTATCGCGCACGAGATCGAGGGATACAGCTTCAAGGAGATAGCCGCGCGGACCGGCGTCAGCGTAAACACGCTGCTCTCGCGCAAGCATTACGCCGTGCTCCACTTGCGCCGCCGGCTTGCGGCCATCTACGACGAACTGAAAATCAGGACGAGGAGGTAGCACATGACATCAGAGCGCGAATTTCAGCAGCGTGTGACGGAGCGCGTCACGCAACGCGTGACGGGCATCGTGGCTAAGGCCGTCATGTTTGTAATTTTTGCAACCATAGCAATTTTCATCTGCGGCGAGGTGGTCTGCCTCTTGTGGAATTGGCTGATGCCCGCGCTTTTCCATCTGCCGGTCATCCGTTTTTGGCAAGCCGTGGGACTCTTGTTCCTCAGTTGGCTTCTGTTCGGGGGGCGGCGCGGATTCGGCGGACGTGCCTACGGTTACCGCGGCCGTTGGCGTCGTCGCATGAGGGAACGCTGGGAACATATGACGCCGGAGGAACGGGAAAAATTCCGCCAAGGGCTTCATGGGTGCTGGGACCGCGTGGCACCGCCGGATTCGAAGCCGAGTGCCTGATCGCAGGTCGCTGGCCCGGCCGCACACCCGGATCATAAGAAATTGAAATTGCAAATAGCATGACTGCTCGCCGTTATTTTCGAATCGCCTTGCAAACTTTCCATGGAAAGAGACGGGAACATCTTGAAGCGCGGCTCGCGGCTCAAGAGCAACTTTCTCACAAGGGTATCTCCCCAAAAAATCCTCAGCCGGAATCACGACTCTGACTCCAGATTGTCTTGAACCAGCAACAGGTCAGGGGTAAACTCCGCGCAAATCGATGCGGCCCTTCGGCTTCCTCAGGGCCAGGCGAGGGCGCAGAAATCGGCGGAGGATTTATGATGAAATCACTGGTACTTGGCACCCTTCTTGGCGGCGTAGTAGCGTTTGTCTGGAGCAGCATCTCTTGGGATGTTCTTCCCTGGCATGAGCAGGGGATCTACAGCTTCCAGAATGATGAGGAAGTCTCCGCGGTAATCGCATCGCACAGCACACGATCGGGTAACTACATCCTTCCCGGCAGACCGCCGATGGAAGGAATGACGCCCGAACAAAAGAAGGCGGCAGAGACAACCCAGATGGCAAGAATGCAAAAGGGGCCGGTAATGTTCGCAGCCGTGCGGCGGGGAGGGTTCGGCTCGTTCGCGAAAGGTTTGATCGCGCAATTCTTGACCCTGTCGGCGGGGGCATTCCTGCTGACCTGGCTGGTTCTGCAAACCGGTGGATTGAGTTATGGGAAGCGCGTGGTTTTTCTTGCCGTCGTGGGGTTGGCCGCCGGCGTCGTCAGCGATCTGCCGAACTGGAACTGGTGGGGATTTTCAGGCGGCTACACGGCGGTGATGGTAGCCGATTCCACGGTGACGTGGCTCCTCGCAGGACTGGTGATCGCGAAGGTGGCGAAGCCGCAAACTGCTTGACCTGAATCGCACAGGCTGTCCTTCCTGAGGCTCAGGGTAAAAAGGCTTGCGCCACTGAGTTTCTTCAGCAACCCGCCAAAGATTCGGAGTGACCGCGCACTCTAAAGTCGCTTTGATTTTGCGCGCCTAAAACCAGTCACTGCGATAGGCGATCCACCAGCTCAGCATGCCAATGGGAATGGTAGCCCCCAGCGCCCACCAAAATGGCAAAGCCATATCAGCGAGCAGACCCAGGGCGGCAAAGGTGAGCCAGAAGACCTTTCGTTGCATGCGCTCATTTTAGTCTGAAAAAAACGGCGGAAGAAAGATTTCAACACAGAGGACACTGAGGACACAGAGATCATAGAAAAGAGAAGAATAGAACACAGAACGGGAAAACTCTTGGGGAGTTTGGAGGCGTGCGCGAACCGTGGTAGAAGACGGAGGCGAGTCTGGAGAAAAAACGTGAGCCAGCGGAAGAAGGTGAAGTGGGGCGTGCTGGGGGCGGCGTCGATCGCGGTGCGAAAAGTGATTCCCGCGATGCAAAAGGGAGAATGGAGCGAGGTGACCGCGATCGCTTCGCGGGAGAAGAAGAAAGCGGCAGAAGCGGCGCGGAAGCTGGGAGTGGCAAAGGCGTACGGATCGTACGAAGAGCTGCTTGCGGATCCGGAAATCGAGGCCGTTTACAACCCGTTACCGAATCATCTGCACGCGGCATGGTCAATCAAGGCGGCGGAGGCAGGGAAACACGTTCTGTGCGAGAAGCCGCTGAGCTTGACGGTGGAGGAAGCGAAGATGCTGCTGGCCGTGCGAAACCGCACGGGCGCGAAGATGGGCGAGGCGTTCATGGTGAAGACGCATCCGCAATGGCTGCGGACGCGGGAACTGATTCGCGCGGAGCGAATCGGCGAGTTGCGGCTGATCATGGGGGATTTCAGCTACTTCGACCGGGATCCGGAAAGCGTGGCGAACATCGCGGAATTTGGCGGCGGCGCGTTGATGGATATCGGCTGCTACCCGGTGACGATGTCGCGATTTATTTTCGAGCAAGAACCCGTGCGGGTGATGGGGCTGGTGGAAAGAGATCCGGAAATGAAGATTGACCGGCTGACGTCGGGGATTTTGGGATTTCCACGAGGGCAGGCGATTTTTTCGTGCAGCACGCAGCTTGTCTATCACCAACGGATGGAATTTCTGGGGACGAAAGGACGCATCGAGTTGGAGATCCCGTTTAGCCCGCCGAAGGTCCGGCCGAGCCGGATTTTCATTGATGATGGCCGCGATCTTTTTGGCGGAGGGAGAACAACGGAAGAGTTCGCGGCGTGCGACCAGTACGCGATTCAGAGCGAGCTGTTTTCGCGCGCGATCCGCGAGGGAGGCGAGGTGCCGGTTTCGCTGGAAGACGCGATCCGGAACATGGCGGTGATTGAAGCGGTGTTCAGGTCGGCGGAATCGGGGAGATGGGAGAAGCCTTAGCGATGGCTTATGGCGAGGGATTCAGCAGGGCCTGGATGTGATGGACGAGGTTCAAGCCGCTTCGGCGGCTTCGGTGGTGTGGAAAAGGGAGAGATGTCAAACGAAAAGCGGACAGGGGCTTACCTCATTGTGAGGTCGCCGGCACCGACGTGAGCGTGAAGCTGATACTTGCCCGTGCCGTCCTTATGGAAGGAGCGGAAGAGGCCGCCGTGGGATTCGCCGAAAGGGGCGGCCTCGATGCCGCCGGACGTGACGGAAGCGTCAACGTGGGCGTAGTCGGTGGGATTGCCGACGGAGAGGATTAGCTCGCCCGCGTGGAGCGAGACGTCTTTGTCACCTGAGATGCCATCGACTTCAAGTTGTCCTGCCGGCATGCGGACGAACAGCCCTGTGTTCTTGGGGACTGCGATGGTCACTTGAAGCTCGTTTCTCGGGCCGCCGAACACGCGCAGCTCCGCGGCACTCGAGGAGCGCTTGAAGCGGACCGTGAGATCCCTGGAATTGTTGGCGTTCTTGCCGGCGATGTGAACGGAGATCTTATTGTCATCCGCTCCGACGATGCGGAAATCGCCAGAGCGCAGTTCTATTTGAAGTCGGCTGCCGGAAGGGAAGTCGATGGAGAACGGATGATTCTGGAGATCGGTGACTTCGAGTTTCGCCTGAGGCAAGCCTGTGGGTACGAGCAGAGAAAGGCAGGCAAGGATTGCAAGCACCGAGCGCATACACACCTCCTCGCGTCTTCTACAAGAAACGCAGCGAGGCGAGGAAATGTTCCCGAAATTGAAAAAGCAGTGATTTCAGGCAAGAGAGAAGCTGTCCGTACTAGCTATCTCATAGTGCTTGACGCGGCGGTCGTATTCAGTCAAGAGGGCGGCCGCTTCGGGTGCGACGACGGCGGTTTCGCGGTCAGGGCCAGCGAAGGCGTCGATGGCTTCGCGAGACTGCCAGAGGGTAGTGACGAGAATTTCCACGCTGCCCTGAACTTCGCGGGTCATGACCGTCGAACCGGCATAGCCGGAGAATTGCCGGAGCGCCGGCAGGACGCCCGCGGAAAAATGGTTTAGATAGGCGCGAGATTGGGCCGACGTGGTCCGGGCCGACCACAGGCGGGCGATCATGTCAGGAGGCTCCGGTGGCCGTAGCTTGCGACCCGAGATTGCCGACCACGACGGTCCAAGGGCGGACCTGCCAGCGTTTGATCAGGCCATTGACGACATAGGGGTCCTTCTGGGCGAAGGATTCCGCGATAACACGGTCGGGCGCAAAGAAGACGAGCAGGGCGCCGTCGGCGGGATCAGCGAGCGCGCCCGCGAGGACGAGTTCGCCGCGGGCGTGGGCTTCGCGAGCGAGATGGAGATGCTCTTCGCGAAAGGGTGTACGGCGGGAAATGAAGTCATCGACGGTTTCATAGAAAAGCGCGTAGTAGGGCATCTCAATTCCTCCCAAATGCGTCTCTAGCATATCGCAGCGGCCGCTTAGGCGCCTCCGGCGATGGAGGGAACGAGGAGAACTCGATCCCCTTCGGTGACAAATCGTTTTATTAGAAATCTTGTAGGCGGAGGGCTGTGGCCTCGTCGCCGCCTCTCCATGCGGCCTCGAATTCGCGACGCACCCATCCCGCGTCTACGGATTTTCCCAAATCTTCGAGACACTTCCAAAGGCCGAAGAGCAAGCGTGGATTGCGCGGGGAGCGGCGCAGTCCTTCACGAAAAACGAGTTCTGCCTCGGCGGGTTGACCATTGCGAAGAAGCGCCGCGCCGAGAGACTGGCGGACCCAATAATACCAGGCGGGCGGCTCATCATAGCTGAGAGCGTCCTGGGCTTCGACAGCACGTCGCCATAACGGAATTGCGGCGTTGACGTCGGCCGCGAGTCGCGCCTCCAGAACAAGCGCGGCGATATTCATGATTTTATCGGCGGGATTGAACATGAACATCGTTTTTTCCGGGATTGCGGCCCGCGCCGCTGAGAAGGCTTGCTGCTCTTCCACGGACTTGGCACGGTCGCCTTTTCCCGCATACGCCAGCGCTCGCGCGTAATGCCTGAGAGCCCCGGTGATTGCCATGCGTTTATCCGGCGGGGATTCAGCCAGGACGTCGTCCCAACGCGCGAAGCGGAGCAGCAGGAAGAGACGGTTCGGCGAGTAGTAGTCGGAAAACTCCGGCGTCGTGGCAATTCCGCTTGCGGCCTTTTCAAGGAGTAAATCTACAGCCTGGCGCGCTTCGGCGTAGCGCCCCTGTTCTGCCCTGGCCCGCATGATGAAGTGCAGGTTATGGTCGTAGTAACTCGCAATGTAGACGTCGCTGGGCGTGGCACGCTTGAAAAACTCGCGGTCGGCCGCGGCGGCTTCTTCGTTGACATGCGCGGCCATCTCCAGGTCGCCGACGCTCAGGAAAATGTGCCCGCCCATATGGACGAGGTGTCCAGCACCAGGGATAAGCCGGCGGAGAGCCTCTGCGCTGGCGAGCGCGTATTCGGGATGCGGCGAAGTGTCCAGCTCATGGACGTACAGATGATGCGCGCCGAAATGCCCCGGGTCGCGCAGGAATACGGATGACAGCAAGCCCAATACTTCTTCCGCGCCCTCTTCGGGATGCCCTTCCGCGCTAAACCAGTGGTAACGATGCCGATTGAGGAGGCTATCAGCAAAAAGTGTTTGGGCATCGAGATCGTCCGGGTAACGAGAGGCCAGTTCGCGCATCGCAGCCGCATATTCGTCGTCAAGACGTGGGCCGTCCTGATTTGCAGCGACAGAGCAGCGCTTGGCAAGCGCTTCGATGTAGGCCTTTTCACTCTCGGGCGCGTTCGCCATCAAAGTGCGGGCTTTTTCAATTGCGGCAAAGGCACCCTTCGCATCGACGTCCTGATCAAATTCCATGTTCAGATGCCGGCCGAGCGAGAGGGAGACTCCCCACAAGGGCATCGCTGCCTGTGGGTCTAGTTCCGCTGCACGGCGAAAAGAGCGAGTGGCTTCAGCCCGGTTAAAAGCGTAAGAAAGAGCCAAGCCTTGATCGAAGAATTTTTGGGCCTCAGGACTCTTGGTAGCGATGGGATGGTGGTGATTGCCGAGTCCTGGAAGGAGTTGCACGGGCTGCGGAGCGCTCGTTTTTGCAAGTTGTTGCGCGAAGCCATGAGAAGGAATACCAACGACGAGCAGAACTAGGAGAGGAAAGTTTCTCATTAGGCCTCCAAGGGAATAGGGTGGGGACTCCCTTGGGAAGCTAAGCCTACACATTCGGAGTGTCAATACACGGCCTAGACTTCGCGGAAGTCAGACATGAGAGAAGCGAGAGCGCGCAATGGGGCATGGCACGCTAGAAGAAGCAACGAAGCAAAAGCATAAATGAGAAGCCGTAGCCTCATATTCTGTAAAACACTATCCGGTGGAGAATGTTGCGGTATGCTTTGTGGAATTGACAGCCAATGATGGCGGAGCTTGATGGTCCCGCTGACGATCCAAGGGGAACAATGCTAACGATGTGAGTGCCCTTGCTTAGCGACCACCCGCAATCGAGGGGACCAAGAGGACGCGATCGCCTTCCTTGACGGAACAAGATTCGCCACCGAGGAAGCGAATGTCTTCTTCGTTGAGATAGACGTTGAGGAATTGGCGGATCTGGCCTTGTTCGTCGCGGACGTGGCGGGCAATGGCAGGGAAGCGAGTGGTCAGTTCGTTGAGGGCGCCGCCGATGGTGTTGGCGCTACAGTCGATTTTCGGCGCGCCGTCGGTGAAGCGACGGAAGGCCGTGGGGATTTCGATGGTGACGGGCATTTTCCAGGTCTCCTAGAGTAGCAACGAGTCACTGGCGACTAGTGTCTGACAACTAATGACAGGTGATTCGCGAAGAAGTTGAATGCAGAGAACCATGACTCACGCCCTGGCGACCGATGCGGAAGCGGCAACTTGTGCGTCGAGATAGGCTTCGAAAGCCTCGATGCGGGGCGCGATGGCTTCGGTCGGCGGGAATTCCGCGGCGATAGCGTCGGTGGTTTTGAGGCCGTTGCCGGTGATGCAAACGACAGTGGTTTCGCTGGGCGAAATGCGGCCTTCGCGGATGAGCTTTTCCGTGACGCCTGCGGCGACGCCCCCGGCGGTTTCCGTGAAGATTCCCTCGGTTTCGGCGAGGAGCTTGATGGCAGCGACGATTTCGGGATCGGAGATGTCTTCGGCCCAGCCGCCGCTGTCGCGAATTTGTTTGATGGCGAAGGGCCCGTCGGCGGGATTGCCGATGGCGAGAGAGCGCGCGATGGTATTCGGCTTCTGTGGTTCGAAGCGAGCAAGGCCGCGCTTGACGGCGGAGGAAATGGGAGAGCAACCAGTGGCCTGCGCCCCAAAGAAGCGCACCGGCTTGTCTTCGACCCAGCCAAGCGCAATCAGTTCGCGAAATGCTTTGGCGATTTTTGTGATGAGAGAGCCGCCGGCCATGGGGACGACGACGTTTTCGGGCAACCGCCAGCCAAGCTGCTCGGCGATTTCGTAGCCGTGGGTCTTGGAGCCCTCGGAGTAATAAGGGCGCAGGTTGACGTTGACGAGTCCCCACTTGAAGCGGTCGGCGACCTGGGCGCAGAGGCGGTTGACCTGATCGTAGTTGCCGTTGATGCGGACGATGCGCGCGCCGTATACGGCGGTGTTTAGGACCTTGGCGGGCTCGAGGTCAGCGGGAATGAAGACGCAGGCATCGAAGCCTTGCTGCGCGGCTTGTGCAGCAATTGCGTTGGCGAGATTGCCCGTGGAGGAACAGCCAACGGTCGCAAAGCCGAAACGGCGCGCGGCGGCCAGAGCAGTGGCGACGACGCGGTCCTTGAAGGAGAGAGAAGGGAAGCACACCGCGTCGTTCTTGAGGAAGAGATTCTTGACGCCCCAACGCGTGGCTAGGTTTCTGGCAGGGACAAGCGGTGTTCCGCCAACGGCATTGGGTGGCTCGTAGCCTTCGGGAAGCGGGAGTAGTTCGGCGTAGCGCCACATATTGAAAGAGCGAGCAGAGAGATTTTCCCGGCGCGCAATTTTCTTCAGAGAGTCGTAATCGTAGGCCACTTCCAGCGGGGAGAAGCAATCCTCGCAAAAAGAGCGCGGTATATTGCCCCAGGTTTTGCCGCATTCTTTGCAGCGCAGTTCGTAGTGATCGGACATGAGCCACCTTTCACGAAGCGAGGGCGGTACGCGTGTTATGTTACGGCCTCGCACGAAGCAGAAGAGGCCCGCGACCGAGCCGGGCCGCTACAATTGCCTTCACAAGCAGACTGCGCAATGCGTGAGGCCACGTGGTGCTCGATTTGGGCAGGGCGGAAGGGGAAATAAAAATCCCTCCGGCCAAAGAGTGCTCGGAGGGTCTCAGAAAAACTTTCTGGGAAACTCAACAGCTCTTTAGCAGTTTTTTACGTGGAGCAAGTTGCCCTAAATCGCCACGTGTTCGCCGCAAGCGCGGCTATTTCTTTTATGCCTGAGCAGGGAACGGCTGTCAAGAGCAATATTTACGAGGGAAAAGGCAAGGGCCCGCCTAGGATGTTGTGAACGCGAGGTGAGCCCCGGCGTGTGAATGATTGTCAGTTCGAGGACGAGTTTTTTGCGAGCATCTCGGACATGGTCTGGCTCTGCTGTCCCATGAAGTGGGTCGCGAGGTTCTGAGCCAGGAGTGGGTCGCTCTTTGCTCCGGCCATGGCTCGCAGCGCGTGCTGGCGATGTTCTTCGGGTGGGCCGGAGAGGGTAATCAACGCCGCGGCAAATTCCATCTGTGGATCCTGGCCACGCAGACCGATCGCCTTTTTCACGAGTGTGTAGCCATCGACCCCCATCGCGGGATTATGTTCGTCTTTGCCAATCCATTGCTTGTAGGTTTCCGCAAGATAGCCGACGTCAAACCAGGCCAAAGCATCGGGATGACCCGAGGATTCAGCAGAGGTTGCGCGAGCGTGAAGCCTGGCGAGCAACTCCTTGGCTGTCAAGGGGTCCTTTCGAGCGTAGAGAGTTGCGCGGCGAAGAGTTTCCATGCGCACCAGGACGGGAGTGTCTCGGCCGAGAATATCCAGTGTTTCCCTTACGAGATTTTTCAGGTCATAGGTCTCGTTGCCGCTGAGGTTCCAACTATGGCTTATCCAAGGCAAGGACTTTGCCTGTCCGATTTCAATGGTGTGGCAAATGAGAGGTGGGCCTGCCTGTGCAATCGTTGCGATACCAAGCGAGGCGACCAAGAGTGCGAGAGCAAATCGGGGTGAACGAATCTGTTGGCGTGTCATGGATTCTCTGATCTCCTTTCGAATTGTTTCGACCTTCAGGAGACAAGACGCCCGCAGGGAGGCAGCTGTTAACAACTTCGTGGTGAATGGAAGGATGAAGAGTTGGGATGGAGTCTTACACACACAACTTTACATACGGAAGAAGCCGCTCTTCGGTATTAGGGGTATTAGGCAGAACTCACTTGGCATTGGTCTGGCGTTGCGACCAATCGTGTTCCCAGGTGCGCCAGAGCGTGACGTCGCCGAAACCGAGCGAATTCCACCACAAATCCAGCATCGGTTGATCGAGGCGCAGGATGCCTTCGCGCGTCACTCCCGCTGGAGGTGCAGCGAGGGCGAGCAGGCGGTCGTAGACGCGTGCGCGTTCGGAGTCGCTAACGCGGGCCAGCAAATGCCAGAGAGAGAGAGCGTCGCGGCTGCGAGACTGAGCAAGTAGGACATCGAGTGAGGCGCTGCGTTCTTCCGGTGTGCGGCCCGCAAAATCAAACTTGAACAAGGCTTCGCGAAACGCGGGCGTGGCATCTTCAAAGTACGGCGTGCCTGGGCCGATCTTTGGGCGAGTCGCGCAGACAGCACCTGCGGGGATAAAAGATTCGTGGCCGTTGAGTTTGAAACCGACCCAGCCCAGAGTGGTGCGCAGGAGTCCTGCCCCGGAATCGTCCACATGGAGCGTGTAAACGCATCCCAAGTCCACAGCGACAGCGGAAGGAGTATCCACGACAAACTCGCCCGGCGGCGCCCAAATGGTTGCATGAATCGTTCCGCGATCGAGCGCAAGACGCTTCCGATCGGGGCCATTCCTGACCACGCGGAGCCGAGTACCAGCATCGACGTCGACGCGACCGATTTCATCGAGCGAGATGGAGGCTCGCGACGAACTGTCGGTTACGAGTGTTTGGCCGACGCCAAGCTTGCCTATTCCTCCATTTGCGCTAATGGAATGCGATCCGACTCGCGGTGCGCCTTCCAGGCGTGCCACATCCCACGCTGGACCCAGATCGGTGGCGGGCTTTGGGCGCAGGTAAGTAAACAGCGTGACTGCAATTAGGAGGGCGGCGGCAGCAGCCAGTCCGAACGACAGGCGGAAGGTCAGAAAGCGCGAGCGGGTCGCCTTCGAGCGAATCTCTGCGATCGCTTCGAACGCGGGGGCAGGGAGGTTGTGGCGGTAGCGCCCAAGAGCCGTTTCGAGTCTTTGAATTTCCGGGTCAGGCTCGCCAGAGCCATCCCACAAGTAATCGTCTTTCATTGATCATTCCTTTTGCGCATTCCGTATTTCCAACCATGCGCACTTTCGCGCCGGCTCATGCCAGGCCGAACCTTGCACCAGGTGTTGTCTGCCCAAGTTTTTCGCGCAACAGTTGCATGCCCCGATATAGATTGACGCGAACGGAACCGTGCGTCAGCCCGGTGCGCGCGGCGATTTCCGGGCCAGTCATGCCTTCCACCAAACGGAGGATGAGGGGCTCCCGATAAGTTTCCGGGAGGGTGCGAATCACCGCCAGAATCAAGGCAGCTTCTTCCTCTACAGCGTGGTCGTTCGTCCGGTTCTCCTCCTGGTTTTCGGAAACGGGTTCGGTGAGCGTGGTCTCTGGCCCAGTTTTCCGGTAGTAGTCGTTGGCGCGGTTGCGAGTGATAGCGGCGAGCCACGCTCCGAAACGCGCGGCGTCGCGCAGAGCGTGGAGCTGACGGAGCGCCGATAGAAATACTTCCTGGACGAGATCATCGACTTCTCTCGGAGGCACTCGAGCGAGAAGAATGCCGTGGACCATGCGGGCGTAGCGGTCGTAGAGGCGGCCGAAAGCAGCTCGATCGCCGTCGCGTGCGGCGCTGATGAGCGAGTCGTCGCCCTGCAAATGGGTCACAGGCCCGGCAGTCACAACCTGACGTTCCATGCTTGCGGTTCGGAAGTCAACGCTGGATCCCACAATCAAGCCATCGAGAGCAAAATGCCTATACACCAGCTAGACGCGAAGGAAGAGGCAAGTGTTAACAGAACTGTTCCCCCTTGGCGCGAGATATCAAGATTAATCCTTAGATTCCAGGCGGTTACGCAAATCCGCAGGATGGGTTGTGCTACCCTTGACAACAAATTTAGGGTTTCCTGCGTCCAATAAAGAGGGTCGCAGATGCCTGCATCATGGGCGGACCCGTCCTTTGGGACAGTGTTTTACGAGGCGCAGAGCCTGTAAGTGAACACTGCAACGAACTTGCGGTGTTATAATTCTAGGTTGCAGACCGTCGTCCAGGGCGCGGTCCGGAAAGACAGGAGCACGTAACATGGGGGAGCAAGTGAAGGAACTTTTTAGCTGGGCGAGGCGGCGCAAGATCTTGGCCGCCGCGTTCGTGGCGTTCACCTTAACGGTGGGGATACTGATTGGGTCGGTGATTTCCGGCCGCGTGTCGGCGATGAAGACGCTGCCATTTTCAGGCGCGAGCGCGACACCGCTCGCCACGCCGGATCCCGTGCCGTCTTCCAATTCGTTCGCGAGCATCGTGAATCGCGTGGAGCCCGCGGTTGTGAACATCGCGACGACCCAGGTGCTCGAGCGGCGTTCTTCTAAGAAGCGGCGCTCGCAGCCGTACGACCAAGAAGATCCCATGCAGGATTTCTTCGACCGGTTCTTCGACGGGCAGAAAGATGGGCCGCCTCCCGCCGAGCGCAGCCTCGGTTCAGGCGTGATTGTGGATAAGAAGGGTTTCATCCTGACGAACAACCATGTGGTGGAGCAGGCGACGAAGATTCAGGTGCAACTGAATGGCGATCCCACCAAGTACACCGCCAAGGTTGTCGGAGTAGACGAAGAGACAGACCTGGCGGTCATCAAGATTGATGTCGGGAAGGATTTGCCGACGGCGAAACTGGGAAATTCCGACGGCGTACAAGTAGGGGATTGGGTGCTGGCGATCGGCAGTCCGTTTGGACTGCAGGCGACCGTGACAGCGGGCATCATCAGCGCTAAGGATCGCGGACTCGGGGGGCGACAGTTCCAACGATTTATCCAAACGGATGCAGCCATCAACCCCGGAAATTCGGGGGGACCGTTGGTGGATCTAGCGGGAGAAGTGATTGGAATCAACACGGCGATTATAACGGGGAGCCGGGGATACGAAGGAGTTGGGTTTGCGTTCCCGTCAAGCGCGGCCATTAATGTGTATAACCAGATCACGGCGAAAGGGCGCGTGACGCGCGGGTCTATCGGCGTGAGCTTCCAGGAAGACTTGGGCACGAATGGGATCACGCTAAAGTCGCTCGGCGCGCCATACGGCGTGGTAATCGAAGGAGTCGAGCCGGGCAGCCCGGCGGAGAAGGCGGGGCTGAAGGGCGGTGACGTGATTACCACGGTAAACGGCCAGGCGGTGAAGAACGGAAACGACCTGGTGAACCCGATAGCGACGGCGACGATCGGCAGCAAGATGAAGCTGACCTACATGCGCGACCGTCAACAAAAGGAAACGACGGCAACTGTGGAGGATCGCACACGGGTCTTCCCGAACCAAGCAGGCAGGACGGGTGATCAGCCGGGCGAAGCAGCGCCCGCGGAATTCGGGCTGCGCGTGGACGAACTGACGCCAGAACGTGCACGGAAAGTCGGCCTGGAAGGGCAGAAGGGCGTGCTGGTGACGAATGTCGAGCCGGCGAGCTTCGCGGATGACGTTGGATTCGGGCGCTTGGACGTGATCGCGGAGATCAACCGTGAACCGGTGAATTCGGTGGAGAACTATAGCCGGGCAGTGGCCAAGCTGAAGCCGGGCGATAATGTGGTCTTCAAGGTTCTGCGGCGGCAGGACGACAAAGTCTTGACGGTGTTTCTGCCGGGCGTTGTGCCGTTGGATCACCAGCAATAAGGTTAGAACGGCAAACAAGCGACGCATGCGAAAAACGACCCACCTAGCGCTGACGCTGCTCATTGTTGTAGGGCTGGGTGTGTGTGGGGGTTCCGCGCAAGCGGAGACCTCCACATCCAAGAGGAAAACATCCACTACGTCCGGCGGCAAAGCGCGCCGGGCGAAATCATCCAGACGAACTGGCCGGCGCGAGCGGGGACAAAAAACCCCGGCTCCCGACCGGATTACGGAGATTCAACAGGCGCTTGCCAAGGATGGCTCGTTTGCAGGGACGCCCAACGGGAAGTGGGATGCCGCGACCTTGGAGGCTATGAAGAAGTTTCAGGAAGCGCACGGCTTGAATCCCACCGGAAAGCTCGATGCGAAAACCCTTCAGCAATTAGGGCTTGGTTCTCACACTGCTGGCGTTGCGCCGCCGCTGCCTCCCGTCAGTTCGTTGGCGGTGACAACTCCTGCGGCACAAATAGCGCGGCGGCAGCAATAAGCTGGGCTTCGGTTCGCGGTCGTTTTTCGTCATTGTTTTCCAAGCAAAGATGAAATAGAAATCAGGGACTGCGCAGGGGTCTTTCTGCGCAAGCAGGGGGAATGGTGTCATGAGATTGGCTCGTGCGGCGTTTGTGATGGGGATGTGCGCGTTTGCGGCGATAGGCCTTCTTGCGCAGGAGAGGCCGGCGGCGAAGCGAGTGAAGGCGGTGCGATTCGGGAAACTGTGGGATGCGAAGGGCAAGCTGTGGACGAACGCGATCGTGATCATCGAGGGAGACAAGATACGAAGCGTGACGACGGATGCCTCCGCGATTCCCGCCGGAGCGGAGGTGAGCGACCTTTCGAAGTACACGGGATTGCCGGGACTCATCGATGTGCACACGCACATGACGATGTACACGGACGAGACGCCCGGCGAGCCGATGCTGAAACAGATCACCAACAATCCACCAGCGGTTGAAGTATTTCTGGCGCGAAAAGGGGCGATGCGGACGCTGGAAGCAGGCGTGACGACGGTGCGCGATTTGAGCGCGGATCAGTACATGGACATCGCCATGCGCGATCTCATCAACACAGGCGAAATGATTGGGCCGCGCATGTTTGTTTCGGGCTACGGCCTCTATGCCAGCCAGACACCTTATAAGAAGGAAGGATCAATTCCGGGTGGCGTATTCGCCGACGGCGTTCCGGAAGTGCTGAAAGCGGTGCGTCAACAGGTCGCGGCAGGGGTGGATTTAATCAAACTGTATGGGTCGACGGGGACGGATGACGATGTGACCGGGTTTGAGACGTATACCTACGAGGAGATGAAGGCGGCGGCCGACATGGCGCACAAGTTCGGTAAGAAGATTGCGGTTCATTCCTATGGGCCGGATGGAGCGCGCGATGCCGTGCGGGCGGGAGCCGATTCCGTCGAGCATGCAACGGACATGGATGACGCGACGATCCAGGAGATGGTGAAACGCGGAACGTTCTATGTGCCGACGATCGATCACAACCGCTACTACATCGAGAACGGAGACAAAATTGGCTACGCGCCGGGATACAAAGAGCGATTGCAGGCGTTTATCCCGCGGAATCTGGAGACGACGCGAAAAGCGTTCAAGGCTGGAGTGAAAATTGCCATGGGCTCGGACGCGATTTATACAATGTTTGGACAGAACACGCGCGAGCTGGGATGGTTTGTGAAAGTGGGAATGACGCCGGAACAGGCGCTACGAACGGCGACAGTGAACGCCGCAGTTCTCTTGGGGAAAGAAAATGAGGTTGGTGCGGTGGCGCCGGGATATTTCGCGGATTTGGTGGCAGTGGAAGGCGATCCGCTGGCGGATATCAATGTGGCCATCAACAATGTGCGATGGGTGATGAAAGCCGGCGCGGTGGTCGCGGACAAGACAAAGGCCCAGTCGCATTAGCCTTTTCGTCCTTTTTTGGAGTGCGGCGGCTTGACGCCGCTTTGCCTTCCGTCAAGACGAAAGCTCAGCCGTACTAACATACTCATTCGCTACTTTTGGAGTGCGGCGGCTTGACGCCGCTTTGCCTTTTCAACGCCCCGCACATAAACTTCCGCACTATGCCTAACTGGCCACACGCCCCGACACACCAACTCGATAGCGCGGGCGCGTACATGGTTACAGCCGCAACCTACCGCAAGGAACCTCTGTTCAGGTCCGCTAAACGCCTGACCGTGCTCTGCGAGCAACTTTTGGAGTTGGCGCCCCAGCATGGGTGGAAGCTGGAGGCGTGGGCAGTCTTCCCAAATCACTACCATTTCGTGGCGATATCTGAAGAGAAGGCGGAGACGCTTCCTCGATTGATCGGGCACCTGCACACCGTCACCGCCAAAGAGATCAATCGCCAGGACGAAACTGCCGGACGCAAAGTCTGGTTTCAGTATTGGGATTCTCACCTCACGTATCCACGCTCGTTTCTGGCCCGATTAAACTACGTGCATTGCAACGCGGTGAAGCACGGTTTGGTGCGCCAGCCGTCACAGTACCCGTGGTGTTCGGCAGGCTGGTTCGAGCGCGAAGCGGAGAGACCTTTCTACCAGACGGTGATGCGGATGCGCTCGGGCCGCATCAACGTGGGGGATGACTTCAGCGTGAATCCTGCAGAAATCCAATAGCCCTCGAGCCCACAAACAACAAAGCGGCGTCAAGCCGCCGCACTCCATATAAGCGTCGGCCTTTTGGAGTGCGGCGCCTCGGCGCCGCTTTTTCTAGCCGCCATAGTGTCAAGCGCCAAGTGGCAAAAACCAAAGACGAAAGGGTGGGGCACCCGCCACGAATATTCGAGCGGGTCGGCGGATTCCACACCCGAGGCATTGGCTGACGCTGGCTCGGCTTGCTGGTGTCTCAGCCATTCACTAAGAGTGCCAGGCGTGTTTGAGCTTATCGCGGAATTCCGAGCTGTACTCATTTCCGTGTCCGCCAAGATTTTTGTAACTGTTCGTGGGTCAGTAGCTCAATCTGGGAGAGCGACTCGTTCTCAACGAGGAGGCCAGGGGTTTCGAATCGCCTCTCGTCCACCAAATCTCCATTCTAGAAGGGGCAGATTCTATCACGCCTGCCCCACTCGCCCTATCCTACGAATAAGTATTCACTCTAGCTGGGCACGGGTGAAAGAAAGAATGTAGAATCTTCTCCAATGATCATCTCCCGATTAGCTCTCAAGAACTGGCGAAACTTCCGTTCAATAGACGTGAAGCTGACAGAGCGGGTTTTTATTGTGGGACCGAATGCGTCCGGGAAATCAAATCTCTTGGATGCGGTACGTTTCCTCCGCGATATCGCGAAGCCCGGAGGTGGCCTCCAACAAGCGATTGTTCAGCGTGGCGGCGTTTCAAAAATTAGGTGTTTGGCAGCTAGGAGCGAACCGGATGTCGAACTTGCCGTCGAGCTGAGAAACGGCAACGAACCCTCATCAGTATGGAAATATGAGATTGGGCTTACGCAGCAGGTCCGCGGGCATCGCCAGCCAGTCTTACGATTCGAAAAAGTGTGGCGAGGCAACAAATTAATTCTTGAGCGGCCTGAAGATTTAGATGTGCAAGATGAAGTTCGCCTTACACAGACTCACCTCGAGCAGATCAACGCCAACTCTCAGTTTCGCGAGATATCGCGCTTTCTCGAATCAGTCAAGTATCTGCACCTCGTACCCCAAATTCTCAAACACCCTGAGGCGTTCAAGGGGCCCGGCCTGACAGACGATCCGTTCGGCAAGAATTTCCTCGAACTGGTAGCTCGCACGCCTGAGAAGACTAGGCGTTCGCGTTTGAAAAAAATAGAGGAAGCCCTGCGGCTTGCAGTGCCTCAGTTAATCAATCTTTCCGATGCCAAAGATGAGACAGGCATCCCGCACCTAGAAGCCACCTATGCCCATTGGCGTCCTCGTGCAGGTCTGCAGCGCGAAGACCAATTTTCCGATGGGACTTTACGATTGATCGGCCTGTTTTGGACGTTGTTGGACGGCGACGCGCCATTGCTGCTAGAAGAGCCCGAGCTATCCTTGCACACGGCAATCATAAAAAAACTGCCTGCTTTGTTCTACAGAATACAGCGCAAACGAAGGCGTCAAATCTTTGTGAGTACGCACAGTTGGGAAATGCTTCAGGACAGAGGCATAGCGGGCGAAGATGTTGTCCTGCTACAGCCCGGCACTGAAGGAACCACCGCTACGATTGCTTCCAACGATGCCGATATCCGAAACCTGCTCTCGTCGGGACTCAGTGTTGCGGAGGTCGCCTTGCCCCGAACGTCGCCCCAAAATGTTGAGCAACTGACACTCAATCTAGAATGAGCCCTATTCCTGTTCATCTTGCGATTGAGGATGATCTTAGTGAAATAGTCGTGCGCAGATTGCTTGCGGACACCCAGCGTGAATATTTCGTTGGAGCAGCATTTGGCCGTACCGGATATGGTTATCTTCGTAATACAGCCCCCAATTGGAATGCTGCCGCTGCCGCTGGCACACCGATCATTTTGCTCACCGATCTCGATCGACACCCCTGCGCGTCCGGGCTAATCAATACATGGTTAGGCGCGGCACCTCATCCCAACCTTATTTTTCGTATCGCAGTTCGAGAAGTAGAATCTTGGATTCTTGCAGACCGAGAAGGCTTCTCTCAGTTCTTGAAGATCAGTAATGTGCTTGTCCCGCTCCAGCCAGATCAACTACCCGATCCAAAACAAACTCTAGTTAACCTTGCTAGGCGGTCACGAGTCAGGATCGTCAAAGAATCCATTGTCCCGCGCCGCGGAACTACGGCGATTCAGGGCCCTGACTATAACGGCTGCCTCGGAGAGTTCGTTCGCAATGATTGGGATTCCATTGCCGCAGTGGATCATTCACCGAGCCTTAGCCGCGCTTGGACGAAATTCATGACCTACGAGCCGGATTGGTAGCAGCCCTTACCGGTCAAGTGAAGTAATACTTTACATGTCCGGTAACGCGACTTACCGGCGGGTGGCAGGCCCTTAACGACCACGCCGACCACCGACCCCGCAAAGCAATCTGGGGTGGCCCATCCCTTTGCGTATTTGCTTTTCGCAAAGGGTGGGGCTGCCTTTCGCTAGCTACCTACCCCTGACGTGGAACTGGCGGGATGAGCTTGCCGGCGTCCAAATCATCCAGGGCGCGGAGGCGGCCGGTCAGCTCGTCAAAGCTCAAGCGGCGATCGCGGTAGAGCCCGCGCAGAAATTCCTCGGCCGAGCGCTCTCCTTTTTGCGAGTTGCATTCCAAACAGCAGGACACCAGGTTGCGATAGGAATTGCGGCCGAATTGCGCCAGCGGCACAACGTGGTCGAGGCACCGCCTGTGGTGTGTGATTCGCCGCAGACAATAAAAGCAGCGGCCGCCCTCGCGTTCGTGGATGGCCTTGCGCAGAACCTGCTTTTCCAGGAAATCCGCCTCCTCGATGTTGATAACCACGCGGGGTGCAGGCGCTGGCCGATGAGCCCCGATTTTCGCCGCGCATATCCCTTTAACCTCTAAGGGGAGCCGCAGCCGCACTACGTGTTGCGATCGGCAGTTGCATTCGACTAAGTGCAAAACGCCTCGCGCAATCAGGCGTCGCACCGTATCGCGGGTGAACTTCATGGAGAGGCCCACGCTACGGGCTAGCCAGGAAATCGAGAACTGCAACTGTGGCTTGCCTTCGAGGCGGCTGTGGCGAAAAAGATACGAGTAGATGACCCGGTCAGCCAGCGAAAAATTGAGCTGCGGCGCAAGCAGGTCTTCCATTTGTTTCCACACGAGTGCGGCGTTGATGTTTTTATTTTTCATGATTCAATCCTGAAAAGGAAGTTGAAAGCGGCTTTGTTGACGCCTTGCCTTGAACGCGAAGCTCCCGAAGTCTGTCATCCCGAATCCCCGCGCCCATCACAAAAGAATCGTCGCAGGGTGAGGGATCTGCTTTTCAGTTTTTTGGGGCCGGATCGCAGATAATCGACAGAGCCAGTTGAAAGTCGTCAACTGACTGCTAACCGGGAAAGGGAAAAGAAAAGGACCTACCACAGAGAACACAGAGCCAAGAGCACAGAAGCCACGGAGAGAAAAAAACTGTCATTCCGAGCGGAACAGGCCGATTTGTTCTTCCGCGTTCGTTCGCGCGAACGCGTCGGCCTGCGGAGAACGCTTGGGAGCATGCAGTGGCTGGTAGTTTCTCTGTGACTTCGGTGCTCTTCTCTCCGTGGCCTCTGTGTTAAGTCTTTGAGAAGGGCCGATGTCGGCCGCTGGCCGAATCCGCGATGACGTGGCCCCAAAAACAAAAAGCCCCGATTGGCATCGGGGCGCACTTTCCTACATTGATAAGTCTACCAGACTAGTAATCGCCTTGTCAAGTAAGAAGTGCGTTACCTATAAGCTACTGAAGAGACGCACTTTAGCCTTATGATAAAAGGCGACGCTGTTGTTGCTGACAAGAGAAACGAGCTAAAGCACTAAGACGCGGCCTTGAATAGACGAGCCAGGGCCTGCGCCGCAAGCGCGATGAGGTAGAGGGACCCCTCTACGAGGAAACAGCCAAGTCATCCTTTGAAGGTTGGTCGCCGCATTACCTGTCAGATGGATTCTATGGCCGCGCGGATTCGATTGAAAAGCCAGTTTCTTTGCTAATGAGGGTCTGAACTACCCCAGTTTGACCGATACCCGCCATGTCGGTAGAATTTAATTTCTGCGCGGCAGCGCTCGCGTTCGAACCCGCAGAGGACAAGTCGACAAGAAGAGTATCGATAGCGAGGATTCCAGGAGGAAGCATGGCTACGGCAGTTGCGCCCAGAGTTTTCAAGAATTTCATCAATGGCGAGTGGGTGGAGTCGCGGAGCGGGAAAGCGTATGAGGACCGCAATCCGGCGAATGTAGACGAACTGGTAGGGATGTTCGTGTCCTCGACGGAAGAAGATGTAAACGCAGCGGTGGAAGCGGCGAAAGAAGCATACAAAAAATGGCGGCTGGTACCGGCGCCGAAACGAGCGGAGATCTTGTTTCGTGCGGCGGAGCTGTTGTTGCAGCGCAAGGAAGAATTTTCCAAGGACATGACGCGGGAGATGGGCAAAGTCCTGGCGGAGTCGCGGGGCGACGTTCAGGAAGCCATCGACATGACGTACTACATGGCGGGCGAGGGGCGGCGGCTGTTTGGGCAGACGACGCCGTCGGAGCTGCCGAACAAGTTTGCAATGAGCGTGCGGCAGTCAATCGGTGTGTGCGGGATGATCACGCCGTGGAATTTTCCGATGGCGATTCCGTCATGGAAGATGATGCCGGCGCTGATTTGCGGAAATACCGTCGTGCTGAAGCCGGCGGAAGATACTCCCTTGTCGGCCTATCATCTCGTGCAGGTGTTGACGGAAGCGGGTGTGCCGCGAGGTGTAGTGAACCTGGTGAGCGGTGACGGTCCGAATGCAGGCGCGCCGCTAACGAAGCATAAGGACGTGCCGGTGATCAGCTTTACGGGATCGACTGCCGTGGGACGCCTTATCGCGGAGGCTTGTGCGCCGGACTTCAAGCACTACAGCCTGGAAATGGGCGGCAAGAACATTATCATCGTGATGGATGACGCGAATTTGGATCTGGCGGTGGATGGAGCGATTTGGGGCGGATTTGGAACGACGGGACAGCGGTGTACGGCGGCGAGCAGGATCGCATTGCACAAGGCGGTGTACAAGGAATTTATGGAGGGCTTTGTTGACCGCGCGAAGTTGCTGAAGGTGGGCAATGGGCTGGACTCGTCCGTGGAGATGGGACCCTGCATCAACGAGCAGCAACTCAAGACGGTGATGGAGTACGTGGAGATCGGGAAAAATGAGGGCGCGAAGTTGTTGACGGGCGGGAATCGGCTGGAGGCCGGCCCATTTGCGAAGGGCTGGTTCCACGCTCCGACCGTATTTGGCGACTGCTCGCCGAGAATGCGGATCGCACAAGAAGAAATCTTCGGCCCGGTGGTTTCCGTGATTCCCATTGACAGCCTGGAGCAGGCGATTGATGTGGCGAATGGCGTTGCGTATGGATTGTCGGCTTCGATTTACACGCGGAATGTGAACCGCGCGTTTCAGGCGGCCCGCGATTTGTACACGGGAATTGTGTACGTAAATGCGCCGACGATTGGGGCCGAGACGCATCTGCCGTTTGGCGGGACGAAGCAAACAGGAAACGGTCATCGCGAGGCGGCGATCGCGGCGATCGATTTTTTCACGGAGTGGAAAACGGTGTATATCGATTACTCGGACAAGCTGCAGCGCGCGCAGATTGACAACAGCTGAGCCTTCCTCCATTCGGCGGGAAACTCGGCGCGGGTGGGGCAAGCCCCATACAAACCGCGGGGACAACCTCGGTTTGAGTTCGCGTTGACGGTGCTTGACACGCTTCCTACAATTGTAGGTAGCGCTCTTTGGCACTAGGAGTAGATTGCAGTTATGAGGGATGCCGCTCTCCAGGAACGGCGGAACCGCCAGATTCTGGCGGATATCGTGCGCATGTACATAGAGACGGGCGAGCCCGTGTCTTCCCGCGCGATTTCGAAGCGGTTTGAGGAGACGCTGAGCACGGCGACAATCCGCAACGTGATGGCCGACCTCGAGGGCGCCGGCTTGCTTTACCAGCCGCATACTTCGGCGGGGCGGGTGCCCACGGCGGCGGCGTATCGTTTTTTTGCGCAGGAAATTGGTTCGCAGGCGACACTGAGCGTCGAAGACCGCGACTGGATTCAACGAGAGTTCAAATTGGCGACGACTTCGGCGGAGATTACCGAGCGAGCCGGACACGTGCTGGCGGAAGTGTCTAACGGGCTGGGAATAATTGTGTCCCCTCCGCTGGCGAAAACCGTGCTGGAGCACGCGCGAATGTGGCTGCTGCCGGATGGACGCGTGGTAGTGGTGCTGATTTCGCCGGGGGGAATCACGCGGGACAAAATTCTGCGGCCCAACCGGCGCTTTTCACAGAGCGAGCTGGACGCAACGGCGGAATTCTTGAACCGGCAGTATTCCGGCTGGACGCTGGAGGCGATCCGCGGCGACTTGCTGCAAAAGCTGGCGACGGAACGCGAGAGCTACGAAGGGATCATCTCAAGGGCATTGACGCTCTGTGACCCCGCCGTGCTCGGCGATGAATCTGCGCTTCTTGTACACGTCGAAGGGACGGCGCAGATCGTCGGGACGCCGGAGTTTGCGGATCAGGGGCAATTGCACGACCTTCTGGCAGCGATCGAGGAAAAACACCGGCTAGTGGCAGTGCTGAATGCGTGCATCGATACGCCGGAACCAGTGCATGTGCAAATCGGCGTGAAAGAGATTTCCCGGGCGGGAGAGAATCTGGCGCTGATCAGCGCCCCATACATGACGCACGATCAAATGCAAGGCTCGCTCGGCGTGCTGGGACCGACGCGCATGCATTACGAGCGCGCGATGACGGCAGTGGCCTACGTGGCGCAGCTTTTCAGCGAAACGCTGAGCAAGATTTGAAAAACTTTTTACATGGGAGACGTGGAAAAGTGCCTGAGAAAGATCTCAAGACGAGTGCCAATGTGGAGAACGACGCGCAAGGCGGCGACGCCGAGCAATCGGCTGAGGCGAAGTCGATCGCGGCGGATACGGAGCGCGCGGACGCCGAAGTCACGAAGCTCGCTTCCGATCTCGAAGATCTGCGCCAGACGCTGTTGCGGCGGCAGGCGGACTTCGACAATTACCGGAAGCGAATCGAAAAGGAGCGCGCGGAAGACTCCAAGCGCGCGACGGCGCGGGTGATCGAAGGGCTAATTCCCGTGATCGACGGATTTGAGCACGCCCTGGCAGCGCACCGCGAGGCGGAGTACGAGAATTATAGGAAGGGTTTTGAGCTGATCTACAAGCAGCTGCTGGAACATGTGACGCGCCTGGGAGCCGAACGGATCGAACCGCTGGGAAGAGCATTTGATCCGCATTTGCACCAGGCGATGGACCGCACAGAGACCAGGGAGCACGAAGACGGGGCAATCCTCCAGGTTTTTCAGCCCGGCTATGTGTTTCATGGGCGTGTCCTGCGGCCCGCAATGGTCCGCGTAGCCGTGCGCCCGAGTGGGGCATCGAAGAGTAGCGTCAATTGAAACGTAATCAGGAGCGGGAATGACGAAGGTGAATCAACGGGATTTTTATGAAGTGCTCAGCGTCGCACGGACGGCCAGTGTGGACGAGATCAAGTCAGCGTACCGCAAGGCTGCGCTGAAATGGCATCCAGACAGGAATCCCCAGAACAAGCAGGAAGCCGAGGTGAAGTTTCGCGAGGCCACCGAAGCATACAGCGTGCTGAGTGATCCGCAGAAGCGGCAGGTGTACGACACCTATGGGCATGCCGGGCTCTCCGGCGCGAGCGGCTCGGATTTCAACAGCACGATCTTTCAGGATTTTCACGACATCTTCGGGGACTTTTTCGGGTTCGAGGATCTTTTTTCGGGAGGACGCCGCGGGCGAAGCCGCGTCCAGCGCGGGGCGGATTTACGGTACGACATGTCGCTTGCGTTTGAAGAAGCGGCAGCGGGCGTGACGACAAAGATTAAGCTGGCGCGGCAGGAATACTGCGAAGTGTGCAACGGTACGGGGGCGAAGGCGGGAACCGGCGTGGCCGCATGCCAGACTTGCGGCGGACGCGGTCAGCTTGCCTACCAGCAAGGATTTTTCACCATTACCCGGAATTGCCCGGCGTGCCAGGGTGCGGGACAAATTATCCGCGAGCGCTGCACGGACTGCCATGGCCAGGGTCGCTTGGAGCGCGAGCGCACAATCGAGTTGCGGGTTCCGCCGGGCGTAGATACGGGAACGCGGCTGCGCGTGGCGGGAGAAGGCGAGCCCGGGCCAAACGGCGGACCGGCAGGGGATTTGTACGTCGTCCTCGAAGTGAAAGAGCATCCGTTCTTCGAGCGGCGCGGCGCGGATTTGTATTGCACCATCCCCGTGAGCGTAGTGCAGGCGGCGCTGGGGACGGAGCTGCAGGTGCCGGGATTGAACGGGGAAGAGCGTCTGAAAATTCCGGAGGGCACGCAGAGCGGGGCGGTGTTTCGCGTCAAGGGCAAGGGCATGCCGGATCCGCGCGGAGGCGGCAAGGGTGATTTGTACTATCACGTGCGCGTAATGACGCCGGTGAAGCTCTCCCGCGAACAAAGGAAGTTGGTGGAGCAGCTTGGCGCGACATTGAAAGTGGAAAACAAGCCTGCGGAGCGAAATTCTTCCATCTTCGATAAAGTGAAAGACATCTTCGGGTAGTTCGCTCGCCGCTGCGGTAGAATCGCTGCGTGCGCAGACGATTTTTCGTTCCACAATTTGTGGATGGCAAGGCGGTCGTTGAGGGAGAGACGGCCCATCACCTGGGGCGCGTATTGCGCGCGCAAACCGGGCAACTCTATGAGTTGAGCGACGGCGAAAAAATCTGGCTGGGGCAGGTCGAGAAAGTGGAACGCGATCGCGTGGAGTTTGCGCTCGTGCAAGAACTGCCAGCATACCAGCCTGCAGTGGATGTAACGCTGCTCCTGGCGGTGGTGAAATTTGATGCGTTCGAATGGGCCATCGAGAAAGCGACGGAACTGGGTGTCAGCACGATTGTGCCGCTGGCGGCGGCGCGGAGCGAAAAGGCCCTGCTCGGCGCGGCGGCGAAACGCGCGGAGCGGTGGAAGAAGATACTTGCAGAGTCATCGCAGCAGTCGCGGCGGCTGCGGCTGCCTTTTCTAGGAGCACTGGCGAGACCGGAGCAAGCCTTTTCATTGGCGGGAGACGGTTTGAAGTTGATTCTGTCGGAACGACCGGACGCGCAGCCACTGCGAAAGGTTTTTGAGGTGCAAAGAGAAACCCGGGCAGCGCTCGCAATTGGGCCGGAGGGTGGCTGGATTGACAGGGAATTGGAATTGTCACAGCAATCCGGATTTAAACAAGTATCCCTCGGGAAGCTGATCCTGCGGACGGAGACTGCGGTAATCGCGGCACTCGCCAACCTCAACTACGCGCTCGGCCCGGAATAAGCACTTGATTGTAATCAGCGGCAATTGGCGTGTGTTTTCCTTTGGCGCGGCATGGTGAACCATCCACACTCAAGGGTGGCTCCGCAAAAAGCAAGGCAACGTGGGGAAGCACACCCGGAATCCTATGGAACAGCGCGGGAAAAGTCGAGAGGATGCCGCGCTAATGTGGAAACCCAATCTGGCGTCAGCCGTGGCGAACGTGTTATAAATACGGGGCAGCGGAAAAATGCAAAACAAGGACGAGAAATTATTCCTGACCACTGAGGCTCCGGAAAACCCTGCGGCGGGATCATCCTCCAGTGTCGCCGCTGGGGGGTCAATCTTAGCTACGACCGCGGAACGATCGAGCGCTGTGCGTTCTTTGCGAAATGAGATTCGCGTCTGGACACGCGATCTTCTCATTGCCATTGGTCTTGCGCTGGTGATCATCGTATTCCTCTATCAGCCGGTAAAAGTCGAAGGCACGAGCATGGCGCCACTGCTCTCCGACCAGGAGCGAATATTCATTAATAAATTTGTGTACCGTTTTGAGCCGATTCATCGTGGCGATGTTGTGGTCTTCTGGTATCCGCTGGACCGGACGAAATCGTTCATCAAGCGGGTCATCGCATTGCCGGGAGAGACGGTAGAGATACGGCAGGGCACCGTGTACGTAAACGGCCATGCGATCGCCGAGCCGTATGTTCCCCCGAATTACGAGGATCCGGGCGACTTTGGACCGGAGCCTGTGCCCATGGATTATTATTTCGTGATGGGAGATCACCGCATCAGCTCGAACGATTCGCGCGTCTTCGGGCCGGTGGCCAGCCGGTATATTTATGGGCGCGCCGTTTTCGCGTATTGGCCGGTGGATCATTTCGGTTCGCTCTCGGCAACCGAAGCAAAAACCAAGTGAGCAGCAAGAGTAGATGAGCCGCACGGGAGGAGCCACTGACGGAAGTTCAGCACCGACCCGCGATTCTCGCGCTGGAAGACGGGCGCGTCTTTAACGGCCGCGCAGCGGGCGCGATCACGCGCCGCGGCGGCGAAGTCGTTTTCAATACTAGCCTCACCGGATATCAGGAAGTTTTCACCGACCCTAGCTACGCCGGCCAGATTGTCTGTTTGACCTACCCGCACATTGGAAACGTGGGAGCAAACCGCGACGACGAGGAGTCTTCCCGGCCATATATAGAGTCCCTGGTCGTGCGGGAGTTCTCGCAAGTGTCTTCGAATTGGCGGTCGGTAGAGACGGCGCAGCTCTATATGAACCGGCACAAGATTCCGGTTATCTGGGACATCGATACGCGGGCGCTGGTGCGGCACCTCCGGAATGCAGGCGCGATGCGCGGCATCGTAGCCACGGACGGGACGCCCGCTGACCAACTCGTTTTTGAAGCGAAGCAACTGCCGAGCATGACGGGACAGGAGCTCGCGAGCCAGGTGACTTGCAAGAAGTCGTATCACTGGGAAACGGGATCGATCGAGCTGGCGACGTCACCCTGGTCGGAGCAGATGGGCGAGGCGGAAAATGACGGCGGAGCGCGGAAGTTTCGCGTGGTGGCGTACGATTTCGGGATCAAGCAGAACATTCTGAGGCTGCTGGTGGATCACAATTGCGAAGTTGAGGTCGTGCCGGCGCAGACATCGGCCGAAGATGTGCTGGGGATGGGACCCGACGGCGTGTTTCTTTCGAACGGGCCTGGCGATCCGGAACCGGTTGGATACGCGGTGGAAAATATCCGTAAGCTGATGGGAAAGGTGCCGGTTTTCGGAATCTGTCTGGGGCATCAGTTGTGCGGGCTGGCGCTGGGCGGAAAAACATTCAAGCTAAAGTTCGGTCATCACGGTGCGAATCATCCGGTGAAGAATCTGCTGACGGAGCAGGTGGAGATTACGGCGCAGAATCACGGGTTCGCTGTAGACCCGGAGTCCTTGCCGTCGCGCGACGTTGAAATTACGCACGTGAATTTGAACGACCACACCAACGAGGGCATGCGCCATAAGAAGCTGCCGCTGTTCAGCGTGCAGTACCACCCGGAGGCTTCTCCGGGTCCGCACGATTCGCACTATTTGTTCACGCAGTTCACGGATTTGATGAAGGAATTTGCCCAGCCGGGCAGTTCCCGGCGGTAAGCGCATCGGCGGTGACTTGGGGGGATTGTCGCGTTAGGCCATTATTTGTCATCCCGAGCGGAGCGAGGGATCTGCTTTTGGGGTTTTAGCGTGGAGAAACTGTATTACGTCTATATTCTGGCAAGCCGTTCAAGAAACTTGTACACGAGAGTGACAAATAACTTGATCGGTAGGATACAGGAGCACAGAGAGGGATCAATGCCCGGATTCACATCACGCCACCGGATCCATCGCCTCGTCTATTTCGAATCCTATCGTGATATCCGCGCCGCAATTGCCAACGAGAAGCAAATCAAGTCATGGGGACGCGCCAAGAGAATTGCCCTCATCGAATCGAGGAACCCTACTTGGGAGGATATGGCCGCGGACTGGTTTCCTCTCTTTCCGAGAAAAGCAGATCCCTCGCTCTGCTCGGGATGACAAGGCGGGGGCGCCACCTGAAACCTGAAAGGGAAGACACTGAGGCAAGATGCCCAAGCGGAAAGACATCAAGAAGATACTGATTATCGGATCGGGGCCGATCGTGATCGGCCAGGCGTGCGAGTTCGATTATTCCGGGGCGCAGGCCTGCAAGGCGCTGCGGGCGGAAGGTTACGAGGTGGTGCTGGTGAATTCGAATCCGGCGACGATAATGACTGACCCGGAGCTGGCGCATCGCACCTACATCGAGCCGTTGACCAAGGAATATTTGACCGAGATCATCGCGCGGGAGAAGCCGGACGCGGTATTGCCGACGGTCGGGGGGCAGACAGCTCTCAATCTGGCGGTGGAATTGGCCGAAGGCGGTGTTTTCGAGAAATACAAAGTGGAGATGATTGGTGCGTCGCTGCGCGCGATCAAAGTGGCGGAAGACCGGCTATGGTTCAAGGACGCGTGCCGGAAGATCGGACTCGAGGTGCCTGCTTCGGCGCTCGTCAATAACGCGCAGGATGCCACGCGGCTGTGCGATCAGTTGGGATTTCCGCTGGTGATTCGGCCATCGTTCACGCTGGGAGGGACGGGCGGGTCGATCGCTTACAACCAGGAAGAGTTTGCTGAGGCCATCACCCACGCGCTGGACGTCAGCCCCGTGCACGAGGCGCTGGTCGAGGAGTCCGTGCTGGGGTGGAAAGAATACGAACTCGAAGTGATGCGGGATTACCGGGACAACTTCGTGGTGATCTGCGCGATCGAGAATTTTGATCCGATGGGCGTGCACACGGGCGATTCAATTACGGTAGCGCCCGCGCAAACGCTGACGGACAAGGAATATCAACGGATGCGCGACGCCGCCGCGGCGATTGTCCGCGAAGTTGGCGTAGAGACCGGCGGGTCGAACGTGCAATTTGCAATCCATCCGGAAAATGGTCGCATGGTGATCATCGAAATGAACCCGCGCGTGTCGCGCAGCTCGGCGCTGGCAAGCAAGGCAACGGGGTTCCCGATTGCGAAGATTGCCGCCCGGTTGGCGGTGGGCATGAGCCTCGACGAAATTCCCAACGACATTACGAAGAAAACGCCCGCGTGTTTTGAGCCCACGATCGATTACGTCGTTGTGAAAATCCCAAAATGGCAGTTTGAGAAATTTCCTGGCGCGGACACCACGCTGGGAACGCAAATGAAGTCCGTGGGCGAAGTGATGGCCATTGGGCGAACGTTCAAAGAGGCTCTGCAAAAAGGGATCCGCTCGCTCGAGCCGCACACGCCGTGGCGCGCGCCCGCAGAGACGCCGGATTCCCTGTTACGCGAGAAGCTGGCGACGCCTCGGCCGGACCGCATCCATTGGCTGCTCACGGCGGTGGAGAAGGGCTTGCCGGCAGGGGAGATTTGCGATCTGACGAAGATCGATCCATGGTTCATTCACCAGATCGAGGAATTGGTGGCCATGAACCGGCGCGCCGCGAGCGTGACGGTGGAAACGGCGTCACGCGATTTATTGCGCGAGGTGAAACGTCACGGGACGAGCGACGAACAGCTCGCCAAAATATGGAAGACCACATCGGCGGCAGTGCGGCTGCAGCGCGCGCGCTATAGTGTAGCGCCGGTCTTTAAGCGCGTGGATACCTGCGCGGCGGAATTCGAATCGTTCACGCCGTATCTGTATTCAACCTATGAAGACGAAGACGAATCGGGCGCGCAAGCGCGCCCGAAGATTATCATCCTGGGCAGCGGGCCGAACCGTATAGGGCAGGGAATCGAGTTCGATTACTGCTGCTGCCACGCGGCATTTGCGCTGCGCGAAGACGGCTTCGAAACGATCATGGTGAATTGCAATCCCGAAACTGTTTCGACCGATTACGACACCTCGGATCGCCTGTATTTCGAGCCACTGACGCTGGAAGATGTGCTGGCGATCGTGGAGCGCGAAAAGCCGCAGGGCGTAATCGTGCATTTTGGCGGGCAGACGCCGCTGAATCTTGCGCTGGAATTGAAGCGTAACGGCGTACCAATCATCGGCACGGCGCCCGAATCGATTGATCTGGCAGAAGACAGACGGCGATTCGGACGTTTGCTGGAAGAGCTGCGCATTCCACAGCCAAGGAATGGGACAGCGCTGGTGCCGGAAGAAGCGGCGCGCGTGGCGGGCGAGATTGGAATGCCCGTGCTGGTGCGGCCAAGCTACGTGCTCGGCGGGCGCGCGATGGTGATTGCCTACGATGTGAACACGGTCCAGGAGTATGTGGCGCAGGCGGCGTTGATGGGTCCGGCGCGCCCGGTGTTGATCGACCAGTTCCTCGAGGAAGCCACGGAAGTGGATGTGGATGCGCTGGCCGACGGAACCGACGTGGTGATCGGCGGCATCATGGAGCACATCGAAGAAGCGGGCGTGCACTCGGGCGATTCGTCGTGCGTGCTGCCGCCGGTAAGCTTGTCGCCTGCGATCCTTGACACGATCCGTGACTATACGAAGCAACTGGCATTGGCGCTCAAGGTAGTCGGGTTGATGAACGTGCAGTACGCCATCCAACGCGACACGGTGTACGTCCTGGAAGTGAACCCGCGGGCGTCGCGCACGGTGCCGTTCGTAAGCAAAGCGACAGGCATCGCGCTGGCGAAAGTCGCGGCGCGGCTGATGGGCGGGCGAAAGCTGGCGGAGATGAATCTACCGCTGGTGAAGCATGGAAGCGTGGCGGAGATCGCGGTGCACGAGTTTTATTGCGTGAAATCGCCGGTATTCCCATTCAATAAGTTCCGCGGCGTGGATACTATTCTTGGACCTGAGATGCGCTCGACGGGCGAAGTGATGGGTATCTCGACGTCGTACGGGCAAGCATTTGCCAAAGCGCAATTGGCGGCGGGACAGCGGCTGCCGCGCAAGGGCACTGTGTTCCTCAGCGTGAATGACCGCGACAAGAAGCAGGTGGGGGCACTCGGAAAAGAATTGGCAGGGCTGGGATTCCGGCTGCTAGCCACGCGCGGCACGGCCGCGGCTCTGCGGGCGGCGAGCGTTGAGGCGGAACCCGTGTTTAAGGTAAACGAAGGACGGCCGAACATCGTGGACCTGGTTAAGACAGGAAAGATCGATCTGGTCATCAACACGCCGCTGGGGCGCGAATCGTTCTACGACGAGAAATCAATCCGGCGCGCGGCGATTCGCTACAACATTCCATGCATCACCACCTTGGCGGCGGCGCATGCGGCGGCGCGGGGAATTCGCGCACTGCTCGATCAGGGGACGGAAGTGGCAGCGCTGCAGGATTTACACCGCGGGCAAGTGGCTGCTTCCGGCGGCTCCGCGGCAGGGGATTAGACGATGGATCTCTCCGGAGTTTTTCCTGCGCTGATAACGCCGTTTGCGGCGGATGGCAGCGTTTCGCTCGCGGACCTGAAACACAATCTTCATCGGTATAACGGCACAGACTTGGCGGGGTACGTGGTGCTGGGCTCAACGGGGGAGTCGGTACTTTTGTCGCCCGCGGAAATTGACGGGGTTTTGGCAACGGCAAAGGAAGCGGCTGCGCCGGGGAAGAAGCTGGTCGCGGGAACGGGTGCTGAGTCCACGGCGGAAACAATCGAGAAGACCAAACGAGCTGCGGAACTTGGCTATCACGCCGCGCTGGTGAAAACACCGCACTACTACAAGCCGGCGTATAAGCCCGAGGTATTGATAACGCATTATCGGCGCGTCGCGGATGATTCGCCGATTCCGGTGCTGCTGTATTCGGTGCCGCAATTTACGGGTGTGGCGCTGGAAGCACCCGAGGTCGCGGTGCTTTCCGAGCATCCGAATATCATCGGCATCAAAGATAGCTCGGGGAACGTACAGCGCGTGGGCGAAGTGATTGTCGCGGCGCGGCCCACCTTCCAGGTGTTAGTTGGATCGGCGAGCACGATGTATCCCTCGTTGATGGTGGGAGCCCGAGGAGCAATTCTGGCGCTGGCGAATGCGTTGCCGGAGAAGTGTGTCGCGCTCTACGATTTCGCGCACCGCGGTCAATTGGAGAAGGCGCGCGAGCTGCAGCAGTTACTTGTCAAAGCGTCGAAACTCATCGTTTCCGAAGCGGGCATCGCGGGGGTTAAGTTTGTGATGGACCACCGGGGTTACCGCGGAGGTATTCCACGGCCTCCTCTCCTTCCGCTCACCGACGAAGTGAAGAAACGTCTAATAGCTCTACTCGCCACTCTGGAGCCGGCTGCGGCCCGGGCCTGAGGCGAAGCGCTTGGCCGGCTTGCTGTGACCAAAGGCGCTGGATATCATCTAACCTTCGATGGACTGTCGAACCCTCCCGTTTAGGCAGCTACCCCACCAGCCGAAGCTCTTTCTCCAATTCGTTGACAGCTTTTCCCGGGTTGCGGCGTTTTATGCGCATCCACCAACGATGCAATGGGTGAAGCGCGAGGCACGAAAGCTGAAGTTTCCGCAAGAGCGAAGGTCGGAAGTGGTTTCCGCTTTGCGCGCGCAAAACGAAGCTTTCGGCTCGGGCGAGGCAACTTTGGAGAATCTGAGGAGGCTCGAGAAGGGCGCTGTCGCGGTCGTAACCGGACAACAGGTGGGACTGTTCAGCGGGCCGGCCTACTCCATCTATAAGGCGTTGACCGCGATTCAACTGGTCGAAGAGCTGGCGCGATCGGGCGTGCGCGCGGTGCCCGTCTTCTGGATGGCGACGGAAGATCACGACCTGGAGGAAATCCGCCACTCGACCTGGTTTCAAGGTGGCAAGCTCGAACGGTTTGAGCTGCCGATCACGCCGGAGGCCGGGAAGCCGGTGGGGCAAATCTCCTTGGGCCCGCGGGTGGAAGAGATGGCGCGGGAGGCAGCAGCACTGCTCAGCAGCCAAGGCAGCGACCTGCTGGCAAACTTCCTGAGAGAAAGCTACCGCGCGGAAGAGACGTATGGGAGCGCGTTCGGAAAGCTGTTTGCGCGGCTGTTTGCGGAACACGGGCTCATCTTGCTCGATCCGCTGGATGCTCGGCTGCACCGCGTGGCAGCGCCGATCTATCGTCAGGCGCTTGAGGATCGCGACGTCCTTAGCGAAAAATTGCTGCAGCGTGCCAAAGAGCTGGACAAGGCGGACTTTCCCGTGCAGGTGAAGGTAACTTCGCGAAGCACGCTGCTGTTTCGCATGTGCAAGGGTCTGCGGCAAGCCATTGGAGTGAGCAACGGGAAATTTCAGTCGGGGGATTCCTCGTGGACTCACGAAGAATTGTTCCGGCTGGTCGAGGCGGAGCCGGAATGTTTCAGTCCGAATGCGCTGCTGAGGCCCGTGGTGCAGGATTATTTGTTGCCGACGGCCGCGTATGTCGCGGGCCCCACGGAGATTGCGTACTGCGCGCAAGCGGAAGTGATTTATCGTCATCTGCTTGGCCGAATGCCGGTCATCCTGCCGCGTGCCGGGTTCACGCTCCTGGATGCGAAAGCGGAAAAGCTGCTGCGACACTACCATTTGAAGGTCGAAGACGTGTGGTCCGGCTCGCAAGAACTTCGGCGAAAGATGGAAACTTCCAGCGTGCCGAAAACGCTGACAAAGGATTTTGACGGGAGCGTCAAGCAAACGGAACGCATGCTCTTGCGACTCAAGAAGCAGATCGTGCTGCTCGATCCCACACTGGCAGGGGCGGTGGAGACGGCGCAAAGAAAAATCGTTTTTCAGTTGGAAAAACTGAAGGGCAAAGCGGGCCAGGCGCAGGACCAGAAGGCTGGACGCATAGCGGGTCATGAAGAATTCCTGGAATCGCTTTTGTATCCCCACAAGGCGCTACAGTCGCGCGAGCTCTGCTTACTGCCATTCCTGGCGCAGTGGGGAGCGGGCGGCCTGAAGGAGCTGCAGAAACTTTGCGGCAGCGGAACGCTGAAGGAACACAAGATATTGCGGATTCCGTAAGAAGCGGCAAGCACGGCGAGCCTCGGAGCAATTGCAAACATGCTGGCTCAAAACGAGAGGGATCAGAAGACGAGCACACAAATGTCGATTACGTGGCCGGGTTCCTACATTCTGTTTGAGATCGACCCGCTGCTCAGAGCCTACTTAAAGGCTTCATCTTGCGACGCATACCAACGATGCCAATCAACCCTGCCGCCAGGAACGAAAGCGTAGCAGGCTCAGGAGCTGAGGTAGAGGTGCCCTCGTCGCTGATAAAGTCATAGGTCAGACTACCAGTTGTAAAGGCAGCGACTCCGCTGACCTCCAAAACAAAGAACGTATTCACGCCCACAGTCCCGGGAAGACCAGTGAAGCTTGGGTTTGCCAAGTATGCGGGAAGCGTTTCATCGCCCGAGTATACGTATAACGAGTCGGCGAGTGTGGTGCAACAGAAGTACGGGCCTTTGGACGAGTCATAGCTTACTGCTATGTCGCTCCAATTAGACATGTGACTCGCGTCACAGGGGCCTACATCGCAAAGCACCAAGTCTCCCGCACCGGCCTGACTAAAAGCACCTCCCGTGAGCGCCGAGAAAGTGTACAGTGTCTCTTCCTGGACCGTGTACGTGTTAGCCAAGGCTGTCGCCGGGACAAGACACATTACCACTAGAAAAGTAGACACACACAATCCGAGTATGGATCTTGTTGAATCGGCCTTCATGATTTAGCCTCCTATTGGGTAGCTAGATTCATGTTCCGCAACCCACGCATCGATATTGGAAACTCGGTGCACCAAAACCCACATGGTATCGCAGCAATTGTCATACCAGAGCGCATTCTCCCTAATTCATTGACTACAAAGGATCGGTGTTTGCTGTCGGGGAAGTTCCCTGAAATGTCTTGCATAAACACTGCAAAACTTTTCATTTAGCCCCCTCTCCCGGACTCTCCTTTGGCCCGGAATTTCCGATTTAGACCTCTAGTTTGTGCATCGTGCGCTTCTTCTCCCTCGACACAACGAATTGCCACAAAGCAGGCTCCAGCGAGATCAGCGGGGGAACTGGCTCAGGCAAGTAAGAAAAAGAAAATACTTTGCCCACATAAATGTGGATGGAGTCATGGGGCTGGCCATCGATGAGGACGGCAAGTTCTATGTCGCCGACGACGTGCCGCAATCGAAGATCTATACGCTTGATTCGGGCACCGGGATGGCCACCCCGATCCTGGAGACCCACCTAGATTTTGTTAATAACATCGCCTTCAAACAAACCAAACGCCACGATGACTGAGGTGAGTCGCGCGGGCGAAGCGGCCGCCATCGCAACCCGAGCTGGTGAGCGCATGCAACTAATTGTCTGAGTAGGGTTCCGTCTGGACTTCTGCGAGTTTTGACAGAAGATCAAGTGCTTTGCCATAGGCTACGATCGCTCCGCTCAAGTTGTGAAATCTCGGGGAATCCTCAGCGGCTTCGCGTCTTTTGATTTGGGCTTCGGCTGACAGTTCGAGTATTCGTTCTATCGCACTACCCGGCGTCATGGCTGCTCTCCTGCAACGCAACCGGGGCCGATGCCAGCCCCGTCCCGAAGCTTCGAAGTTCGGGCAGGCGGCTGCTGGCTGCGCTCTCGAGGTTCTCCCGGAGATTCATCAGGGAGAGGAATGTGCAGAGGAGCCGTCTCTTTAGTTCATAGGATAAGCGCAGGTTGCCGCCGACCCGGGCAAGGAGTAGGGAACATTCGCCAATGTACGTTCCCACCTCCGCCTGGCGTTCCTCGGTAGCCCCGCGCAGGGCAATCTGGCGATGCATCTCAGAGCAGGTCTGCTCTACGCTGGATGTGAAGTGGTAGACGCAGAGCCCCACGGGATCGAGCTCCACTGGCACGGGGAGGTCGCAGCGGTGACTGCAAACTTGATGGCCGCTTGGCTGGCTCATGCAGGCCCCCTGCCCTGGTTTGGTGCAACGGAGGTACCAAAGCTCGCTGCGGGTAGAGGGTAGCGGTCCAAACCAACCGCAGAGGAACTTGGTGGAAGCCAGACAGCCAAGCCGCGAGGCCAGACCCGGGTCGGTGGTAAATGATTCAGGAAACTGATGGAGGAATGAGGCTCGGCACCCTTCTTGTTGGATGATCCAGTGCAGAGGCAGATCACCTCTAAGTCCTTAGGCTGCAGGCTATTAGGGAGATCAATTTAAGCTTGTAGGCCCTCCAGAGTCAAAGCCTCGGCGGAATTGTTCACTTTGGCAACCTGGTTCTTTGCCAGCCTCCGCTTCACACTTGTGCAGACTTTGAGGGCCTCTCCCTTGGTGTTGCAGGTGTATTGGCGTCCAAGAGATAGGTAGTACTTGCTATACGATTGCCTTAGTACTCCTAGCCCGTACCGTAAATAGGAAAGAGGATTCCCACAGGGCATGCAAGGGCTAGTGCAGACAAGAGCGGCCCCTCATTGACGCGCCGCCGGGCGGCGTACGACAATGGGAGAAGCCCCGATCTCGGTTCCGATTTAGTGGTAGAGCGTTCTTCCACTGCCGACCACAGAAGCCACAGCGGGCATACGGAGCAAGCATGAAGAAGCGATCTCGCGCCGGAGCCGGTGTCATCACCGCTATGTGCCTCTCCCTCGGCTTTGGTTCCTCGGCGTATTCACAGGCACATTCGTCGGTTCCAAATGCAGTCCAGAAGGGAGCGGCCGTGGCGACACATGCAAGTGGAACGTTTGAAGTAAAGGTGAACGCTCAGGCGCCGGATGGCAAGTTCGAGGACGCTACCCTCGGCAGGATGACAATTGACAAACAGTTCCACGGCGATCTCGAAGCTACCAGCCTGGGCCAGATGCTGACGGCCGGCACGGACGTCAAAGGCTCGGCAGGTTACGTCGCGATGGAGCGGGTCACCGGAAAGCTGCATGGCCGCAGCGGCAGCTTCGTACTGCAGCATAGTGGCACCATGACGCGCGGTGCTCTGCAACTGACGATTACTGTGGTGCCAGATTCCGGTACCGCACAGCTGGCCGGGCTCGGTGGTAAAATGGCGATCAAGATCGCCGACGGAAAGCATTCCTACGACTTCGAGTACACGCTCCCCGAAGCCCCTTGATAACCCGCGGCGGCAAGGACCGCGTCCGAGATGGGTGAGTTCTTCTGCGGCGGGCGGCGCATACTTTCTCGTCCGTCTCCGATCGCGTGACGCGAATCGCGGCGAGGACACCACGCTTGGTGGAGTGTGGATCGGGCTGATGGCCACTCCATGGCAAAGGCCCCATTTGTCAATTCGGCACAATTGGATTTATCTAACAATGACTACCAAGTGGAGCGGGAATGACCGCGTATACTGTAAGCACTATGGATAAACTCCAAGCGTTTCAAGCAGCGGCTCGCGAAGGCGGCTTTGTCCAGGTGGAAGAATCCGAGGAAGGAACTGTCCTGTGGTTTAGGAAAGAGGCATCGGATACGGCCACGGAGACGCATCAGCGCATGTGCATGGACAGCCTGACAAATAGCGTAACCGTTTATTGGGCGAGCGTTCCAGGGAAGATAGACTCGAAGACGTTCCGTAGCGTCTCCACGTTGCAAGAGTGGTTTGCGTTGCGCCCAGTCCACTAGACGCGGCAGATAGCTCTCTTGCAAAGCGTTCCATTCGGGAGAGCATCCAATATGCGCGGGTGTTATCTCTAGCAGAAGAGGTCAGGGACTGCGCCTTAATGACCAACGAAGAAGCCTTCTCATACCAGCCCACGCAACTCCAGTCAGGGACATTGCTTGAATGACAAACCGTGAAGCCATCCAGCGACTCTCCGTCAACAAGGACGATCACGCTGCCGCGATGTCGCTGCACGATAACAACGCTGAAGTCATCCGCACGACTGTGATGCGCTACTTCGGAACGGGGAAGGTCGCGGACAAGGCCGAGTCCGCGCTTATGGAACGCATGGCAGACAGCGCTCGCTCCTACCAACATCCAGAAGACCCCGACGTATGGCTAGCGAGGTGTGCCAACACGGAATGCGACCGCTTGCGTAACGAAGCGATTCATGAAAAGGCGAATAAGGATTAACGGGAGAGAAGACGAAGTAGAGAAGCGCCGATCGATTGGGCAGGACAGGCGGGGAACGGCGAAAGCCACCAAGGGCCAGGTCAGCGGGGTACCGTGGCGACAACGCCGAGTTCCTTCAGCTTTGCGCGAGCGCGGCGCTCTTCCTCCGTGCCAGGGTAGCGGCTAATCACTTCCCGCAGCTCGCGGATCCCGCTGGCCTTCTGGCCCAAAACGAGCAGGGCCATGCCTTTTTGCAGCCGCGCGGGAGCGAGCTTGAAACTTTTTGGATAGTTGCTGAGAACCTTTTCGTATTCTGAGACAGCCTGATCGTAATTCTTCTGGTGATAGGCGATTTCGCCGAGATAGAACTGCGCGTTCGAGGCAAGGTCGGTGTCGCCATAATATTTCAAGTAGGCCTGGAATTCCGACCGCGCCAGATCGTATTTTCCGCTGGTGATGTCGCGCAGGCCATTGGAATAAAGCGTATCCGCGGATGGCGCTCCGCCCGCAGCCGCGGGAGATGTGCTTCCCCCACCGCCTGCCGCAGCCGCCCCAGGATTCGCCGGAGTTGACGTGCCCGGCGCGCCCGTAGAGATCTTGGAATCGAGCGCCTGCACGCTATTCTGCAAATCCACGAGCTGCTGATTGAGTTTGCCCAGCCGCGACTTGATCTCTTCCAGGTTGTCCGAGAGCCCCTGGACCTGAGTTGACATGGTGTCCAAGCGCGCGCCGGAATTCGCTTGCACGTCCTGCACGGACTTCTGCAGCGAGCCCATCGTGGCGCTGAGCTTGCCGACGTTGTCGTTGGTTTGCTCGATGAGCGTCTTCGTCACGGTATGGTCCTGCGTCATCTGCGTCGTCAGGTCTTTCTGACCCTGAAGCAGACTCGTGACGTCGCGTTGGAGTTCGATCAATTCGCGCGCGACAGCCTCCGCCGGACGCGGACCGATGAGGCTCCCGCCCAGTGCTCCCGCAAGGATGGCGGCGCTGAAAATTGCAATATTACGCAAACGCATGGGAATTCCTCCTAAAGGCTCCAAAAACACCGCTGAGTTGCTCTACCGGCCGGGGAGAACACTTCACTTTAATGGCAGAGCCGCGCGCGAGCAAGAGTTAGCTCGGGGGCGCGGCTCGGCTGAGGATCCGCCAATCAAAGCAACCGAAAACTTACCGTACCTAAAAAGCTTGAGCGGCACGAAGAGAGATCCCTCGTCGCTGCGCTCCTTCGGGATGACGACCCTGATGGGATCGTCATTTCGCCATGAGGAAGTGGCCGCGGCGGTTCTGCTGCCAGCAGGTCTCGTTGTGGTCCATGCAGAAAGGCTTTTCCTTGCCGTAGCTGACCGTGTTCATGCGGTCGGCGGAAATGCCCAGGGAGACGAGATATTGCTTGGTTGCGCTGGCGCGGCGATCGCCCAGGCTGAGGTTGTATTCCGTGGAGCCGCGCTCATCGCAGTGGCCTTCAATCGTGACCTTGACCTGCGGATGATCGCGCAGGAAGTTCGCGGTCTTTCCAAGCGCTTCACGCGCGTCGGGGCGAATATCCGCCTTGTTGTAATCGAAGTAGGAATCCTGCACTTCCCGCGCGAAGAGTTCCTCAATCGACGGCCCAGCCGGCGGGGGAGCAGGGGGAGGAGCGGCAACGGTCACGCGAACGCTGGCGTCGGCAGAGCCGCCGGGGCCAGTCGCGGTAATGGTGTAGGTCGCGGAATTGCTCGGCGTGACCTTGGTGGAACCCTCGGGTGAGACAGCGCCGACGTCAGGCGCAATGGAGAGTTGTGTCGCGTTGGTGGAAGACCAGCTCAAAGTAGTCGAGTCACCCTTGTTGATGGAGGTCGGGCTGGCCTGCAGCGTCACCGTCGGGCGTGCCGGCGCTGGCGCCGGAGGCGGCGGAGGCGGAGGTGCTGCCACGGGCTTTTTGGCGCAACCGATCGTAAAGAAAGCAGCGGCGAAAGCGGTCAACAAACAGGCACGGTAGAGCGGTCGTGAAGCCAGGTACATGCGATTCCTCCTCAGCAGTAGAATTCCCTTGTTCGTCCCACCGGAAACAGCATGGTACCACCGGCGGGCAGTATTGAGGCAATATCTCGTATCACGATATATTATACATTGTGCGCAGGCACTTGCGAGACCAAAATAATCAGTTTGTCATCACGGAATTTGACGCTCGCGGCGTCCCAACAGTTACGCTCACGATTTCTCACCGTGACGCCCAATTCGGCGACTCGTTATTCCCGCTCATCGTGAGCTCACGGGGTTGTGTGCCGTCAGCAAGCATCTCCCAGATCTGCCGCGCGCCTGTGCGCGTGGACTCGAACACGATGTGCCGGCCGTCGGGCGCCCAGCTGGGACGCTCATTGCGCCCGGCATCGCGGGTGATTTCCACGATCTGAAGGGAGGCAGGGTCCATCACGTAGATATCGTAATTACCGTCTGGCCGCCGCCAGCTAAAGGCCAGCAACTGGCCGTTGGGCGACCACGCAGGATCGATCAAATAACCCTTGTCCGGCAGGTCCAGTTCGGTGACGTTTGTGCCGTCTACATTCATCAAATACAGCTTCGGGATGCCACCACGGTCGCTGACAAACGCCACCGTCTGGCCCGTCTTGGGATTCCATGCCGGTGATGTGCTCGCGCCGTTCGCAAACGTCAGACGCTTAGGCCGGCCGCCATTGGAGTCCGTAACGTAAAGCTCCGGGTTGCCCTGCATCGAAGAGGAGAACATGATCTGAGAGCCATCGGGGGACCACGCGGGAGCGCTGTTGGTGCCGCGAAAACGGGGGAAGCTCACCACTTTCCCGGAATCGAGCGAATACATGCAGATTTGCGCGCTCACCAACCCATTGGCCGGCGCAAAACAAGTGAAGGCGATGCGTGAGGCGTCGGGGGACCATCGCGGGGTTAGCGAGATGGATCGCAGCGAAGTCAGTGGCCGCTGGTTTGCCCCGTCGTAATCCATCACCCAGAGCTCCTTCGTGCCGGTGCGCGCGCTGACAAATGCGATCTGCGTGGAGGCCACTCCGGGTAGCCCACCGGAGAGCTTGCCGATGATTTCATCAGCGAATTGATGGGCGAACTTGCGCACCTGGGCATCGGTTGGCGCGCCGCGATACACCTTTCCTACGACGGGCTGCGAGGAAACGCTGCGAACGTCAAAGAGCCAGGCTTCGATGGCCACTTCCGCCGTGCTCTCCGACAAATTACCAAAGCCTACGAAATTCGCATTTGTCGGCGGGTCTATCCAGGTCGAGTATTTCAATTCGGAAGGGACGCTGGGCGCCTGGGGAGGATAAAAGCTCGGACTGGCGAGATCAAGAATGCCACTGAATTGGAGATCGTCGCGCACGACTTGCGTGAAAAGGGCAGCGTGTGACTTAGCCGAGTCGGAGCGCGCCGCAAAGTCCGCGATTGCCACGCGCGGTTTGTTGACGTTCATACCGATCGAAGTGCGAAACCAATCCTGGCCAGCCGCAGGCTTCGCGAATAGAGCGAAAAAAATCAAAACTGAAATTGAACCAATCCATTTAGGCTTTGCTAGCACCCTCACCTCCGGCACGCTGTCAAGCTGCTGAAATGCGGACTCGCACCTTTACCGAATCGACGGCGGATTGAAGTCCAGTGTGGCCTCCACGTAGGCGCCGGAATAATCATTCGGCAATTTCCCTACGTTTCCTGTGTTAACGACCGCGTGTAACGCCGCGCTATCATAGGAATAGTTTCCGCTGGGCTCGGAAATATGCACGTCCTTGAGCGATCCGTCGCGATTGATCGTAAAGGTGATCGCGCAATGCATGGTGCGCGAAGCGCGACCCGCAGCATCGATCGTCCATTGTTGCCAGTTGCCATAAATTCTGTTCTTCACGGCTTCGATGTACCAGCCATAGCGAGAAGCAAAATCAGCCCCGCCCTGGCCTTGTACGGTAACGCCGCTTGAACCGTTGGCGGGAGTCTGAGAATACCCGGTGGGCAGATCAGGATTGCCCCCTTTGCCATAGGGAACCGCGTTATCCGGAGGCGGCGTCTTGCTTTCGAAGGTTCTGGATTTTTTCGAAGGGGGAAGCGGTTTTTCTTTTTCGAATTTTGGAATCTTCGTGGCGTCGGTCTTCGGTTCCGGTGGCTTGGGAGGCTCTTCTTTGTAAAGGCCCTTCGTCGGATCGACGGCTTTGCTTTCGGTAACGATCGATTCCTTGGGCAAGGGAATTCCCGCGGCAGTGACCAAATTCACTTTTGTGCCGCCGAGTTGACCGCCAACTCCACCCCAGGGGTTGCCGCGACGGTCAAAAAACGTGGCGCTGATCACGGCGATGGTGAGCGCAGCATGAAGCACAAGGGAATAAATGAGGTAGTTTCGGAGAGTCAGTTCTTCCGAATTGGCGACGGCGGTGGTCATCTCAGTGTGCGCGCGCGCGGTCGGTGATGGGTTCGGTGACGATGCTGATGTTGTTGATGCCGGACTGGCGAAGCGCGTCAACGACCGCGGCAAAGCTTCCGAAGGGAACCGTCTCGTCGCAGCGGAGGAAAACACCCTCCTGCGAATTCTTCAGCTGGGCGTGGATCCGGGAGCCAAGCTGGTGGATATTCATGGCCTCATTGCCGAGGTAGATGCGTTGCGCCTTGTCCACGGTGACGACCAAGCGCTCCTGGTTGATTTCCTTCACGGTGCGGGTCTTGGGGACGTCGACTTCGATGCCGGACTGCAGAATCGGCGCCGTGATCATGAAAATGATGAGCAGCACGAGAACAACATCGATGAAAGGCACCATGTTGATCTCGGACAGGGAAACCTGCGTCTGTTTGGAGAGTTGCGGCATTGTTTCTCGTACCTATTGGCGGCCGGGTTGGGACGGCCGTGCTTGCTCAACTGAACGTTTTTTCGACCTGCGCGACGACTTCCATGGAAAATGTGTCCAGCCGCTGCGCCAGGTCCCGAATATTCTGTAAAAACTGGTTATAGAAAATCAGCGCCGGAATCGCGGTGAAAAGTCCCGCGGCGGTGGTGACCAGCGCTTCGGCGATGCCGGGAGCGACGGCGCGCAGACTCGCAGCGCCGGCGCTGCCCAAGCCGGAAAATGCGTCGATGATTCCCCAAACGGTCCCAAAAAGCCCGATGAACGGGGTAACCGAAGCGGTGGTGGCCAACCAAGCCATTCCTTTTTCAACACGGCGAACTTCTTCAGTGGAAGCCAACTGCATGCTTACCGCCACGGCCTGCAAGCTCTTTAGCTTTGGAGGATGGGGGTTCGCGGAGCCTCCGCCCACCTGGCTTTGCAATTCGCGATAGCCAGAAGCAAACACGGAGGAGAAAGGCGAACCGGAAGTAGCCAGCGCCTGCGGATTGGCGACCCCGCGCGTGGCGCGGAAGGTACGCAGGAACTGTTCGCTCTCGCGGCGGATACGGCCAAACATGCCAAGTTTTTGAAAAATCATGGCCCAGGAAATAATGGAAAAAAGCAGGAGAAGCGCAAGAACCCCGCGGGCAACCCAGCCGGTTTGCGAAAGAAGATTCTCCAGATCGACTAACAAGAAAGCATTGAGCAGAAAAATGATGTCAACCCCTCAGTGACAACAAAATTTCCCGACTTCAGCACCGTAGCACACGCATGAAGCGGAATCAACGGAACCTCACAGCAAGTTGTCTCTTTCCTTACGCGGGCCGGAACCGGCAAAGCGCGTGGCACTATCGTGCCCCCACACAGGTGTGGCTCGCTAGCTGTGATAAACTGCGTTTTGGGCATGAGCAAGACATTCGACATTGGATTGGAATCGCTCACCGGACGCGGGGTTGCCAGCCAGGCCGCCGCGCGGGAATGGGTGTCCGCACCGTCCAGAGGCACATTCTTCCTGGAGACCTTCGGGTGCCAGATGAACGATCACGACTCCGAGAAGGTAGCCGGCGTGTTGCTCTCCCGCGGGTACCGGCAGGTGGAATCTCCCGAGGCTGCCTCGCTCATTCTCTACAACACTTGCAGCATCCGGGAAAAGGCGGCACAGAAAGTGTTCTCGCGGCTTGGAGAATACCGCGCAAGACAGAGCGAGGGGCGGATCATCGGCGTGCTGGGGTGTGTGGCCCAGCAAGAAGGCGAAGAGATTTTTGAGCGCGCACCCTGGGTGAGCCTGGTTTGCGGCTCGGCAAGCTATCGGAAACTGCCTGAGCTGCTCAGCCAGCTCGAAGCAGGGAATCACCGCGTGACCGGGCTCGACAATGATACGGACGAGACTTTTGAAACCGAGATGACCCGGCGGGACAACCCCTGGCGCGCCTATTTGACCATCATCGAAGGCTGCGACAAGGCCTGCACCTACTGCGTCGTGCCGTTCACGCGGGGCCCGGAGCGCAGCCGCACCAGCGATTCCATTTTGAAAGAAGTGAAGCAGCTCGCGGAGCTGGGATATTCCGAGGTCCAGCTTCTCGGGCAAACGGTTAATTCCTACGCCGACCCCTCTTCGCGAAAAATGCGCTTTTCGGAATTATTGCTGGAAGTCGCGGAGGTGACAGGGATTCGCCGGGTGCGGTTCACAACGTCTCATCCGAGCGACTTCACCCAGGACATCGTCGAGGCCATCGAATCTCAGAACAAAATTTGCGACCACGTGCACTTGCCCGTGCAGTCCGGCTCAACAAGAGTGCTGCAAGCCATGCAGCGCACTTATACGCGAGAGGGGTATCTCGAGAAGATCGCGATGATACGGGCCGCCAAGCGGCCCATCAGCATCACCACGGACATTATCGTGGGCTTCCCGGGCGAGACGCATGAGGATTTTGACGAAACGCTGCGCCTGCTCGAAGACGTCCAATATGACGGAATGTTCTCCTTTAAGTATTCGCCGCGCCCCAATACGCCCTCGCTATTCATGAATGACGCGATCTCCGAAGAGGAAAAGGGCCGCCGCCTGGCCATCCTGCAAGAAAAACAGCGGCAAATTCAGACGGTGCGGAACGCGGCGCTGGCGGGACAAACCTTTGAAGTCCTGGTGTCCGGGAAATCGCGGCGCGAGAACCAATGGTCGGGACACACATCTAGTCACCGAGTCTTGAATTTCACTTCAAAGGAAAAGGAACTTCTGGGACACTACGTACAGGTTCGTGTGGCGAGCGCAGGTCCGAATAGCCTGGTAGGCGAGCAAGTTAGCTAGCTCGCGGGAGGACGCGATGGAAGTGGAGATGAAGATCCGCGGCCTGATGATGGACCCCGTCACAAACATGCCCATCGTCGTCCTGAAGGATGTGCAGGGCCAGGCGATCCTGCCGATTTGGGTCGGCGTGTATGAAGCCAACGCCATCGCGCTGGAAATCGAAAAAGTACAAACGCCGCGGCCGATGACGCACGACTTGCTGAAGAACGTCCTGCTCGGCCTCGAGGTGCGCGTCGAGAAAGTGGTGGTGAGCGAGCTGAAGGACGATACCTTCTACGCGCTCATCTGGGTCGAGCGCGAGGGCCAGACGATGACCATTGATTCGCGTCCGAGCGATGCCCTGGCACTGGCCTTGCGCGTGGATTGCCCGATCTTCGTCGAAGAAGAAGTGCTGAAAAACTCGAAAGTCTCCAGTGCTATTTCCGAACGCAATACCAACGAGCAGCTACGCTCCTGGCTTGAGGGTCTCTCCGACGAAGACCTCGGCCGCTACAAGATGTGACTGCCCCGGGTCTAATTCCTAAATTCGCCCTAGGCTGTCCACTAGCCGTTCTGCGGGATTGCCAGGCGGCGGACGGCGCAGCGCCAGGCGAAGAGAAGAACAACACCGATGAGAATGAGGGCGAGGCTCAGTCCTGCCCACAGCCCGAAGGCGCCCCAGCCGCGGCGGAAGCACAGCCAAGCGCCCAGCGGCAAACCGATGATCCAGTACGCTGTTAAATGACAGAGCATTGGGGTGCGTGTGTCACCGGTGCCGCGCAGCGCTCCGGTAGCCACGGTCTGGATGCCATCGAATAGCTGAAAGGCGGCGCCGGCAGCGAGCAAACGAATCGTGCTGCGGATGACCAGTTCATCGGGGGTATAGATGCGCGCGATCCAGCGAGGGAAAACAAGCAGGGCGATGCCCGCAAGGGTCATGAAGGACGCCCCCAGGAAGATGGCTGTGCCGCCGGCATCGCCTGCGGCGCGTCCGTCCTTGCGGCCAATGGCCTGGCCAACGCGTACGGCCGCCGCGGAGGCAATCCCGAGCGGCACCATGTAAGTGAACGCCACGGTATTCAGCGCGATCTGATGGCTCGCCAGGGGCACCGCGCCGAGTCGCGCGATCAATGCGGTCACAAGAGCAAAGACTCCGCTCTCCAGGGTGAACTGCATGGCAGCGGGAAATCCTAGGGTGATGAGCCGCTTGATGCGTGGCAGATCGACTTCGACCGGAGTCTTGAGCAAGTCCGTGCGGTGCCGGCGGTCATACCAGAGCAGATATCCAACGAGGACGCTCGCCATGTACGTCCGCGCGATAGCGGTGGACCAGCCCGATCCCACCGCTCCCATCGTGTGTACGCCCAACTTGCCGAAGACCAGGACCCAGTTGCCGAGGGCATTGACGATATTCGCGCTGACAAGCGCGAAGGCCACGGGCTTCACCATGTTCATGGCCTGTAAACAACGACGTACCGCAAAATAAAGTAGTAGGGGCAGCAGCCCGACCGTAAGCGCTTTGGTATAGGGAATCGCCAGGGCGAGGACCGCGCGATCGACGTGCATCGAACCCAACAGCGACGGCAGGAGCCAGACCGGCGCGGCGAGCACGGGAGCCAGCGCGAAGCTCAGATAAATACTGTTGAGCAAGGAGCGGTGGCAATCCTCGCGCTTGCCCGCCCCGAAAGCCTGCGAGACGAGCGTGTCCAGTCCCATCAGCAAGCCGCCTCCAAAGAGCGCCAGGACGATGAAGAGGTTGGAACCCAGGCTCACCGCGCCCATCGCGGTGGCGCTGTTGGGGAGCCTGCCGACCATCATGGTGTCCACGATGGCCATGCTCATCCAGCCGAGCTCTGCGAGAACGAGGGGAAGCGCCAGCCTTAAAGTGGGGCGCAATTCGACGCGAAGTGTTTGCAATCGGAGCATGGCGGCGCGGTGAGACGAATGAGTGTAAGCGGGGAAGTGAAAAGGCGCAAACTCTGCAGTCAGATGAGGCTCTTCGCTCCGGATGCAAGAGTTACTCCTCGGAGGTTCCGGGCCGGAAGTTCCATTGACCGGGGCCTTTAAGGCCCATAACCTTTCGACATGGTGGGGAATGTGTGCTCTGGCAGCTGCTACGCTGCGTGAGCTTGCTGATGAAGGTAATGTGTTCCGGGAAGTGATGAACTGAGGAGACGATCGTGCCACTTGTGAACGATATCGGTTCAGAAACGCGCAAAAAGAAACTGCGGGCCGGGGCACGCCTCAATTCCAGGGCCGCAATCGCCGTCGAGTGGACTGAAGGTGGGCGAACTCTGCGCGCCGAAGGTTACACGGTGGATGTGAGCCCGAAGGGCTGCCTGGCCATTGTTCCGCAGGGATTCGTAGTGGGACAACGCATGCGGCTGATCAATCTCATCAACAAGAATGTTAGCGAAGCGGTGCTCATTTGGCGCGGGCACGAAGGCCGGGCGGGGTGGGAACTAGGCCTGGAGCTGCGCGGCCAGCCCGACGATTTTTGGAGCATTGACCTTTGATCGGATAAGAGGATAAGGGCGAAGCGCCTCATCCGGAACCCCCCGCGAGATTTCCCCCGTAACTTTTACCGCAAACTCCATTTTTCCCTTGCGTTACATTAGGTTAGAAACGTAGAGTGTCCCTAGGTCTAGGGGGTTTTCTGCGGGCAGCACCCATATATAGCCAGCCGGTTGCCGAGTCGCGCCGGCTCCTTTTTTGCGCGGGCGGAGGCAGAAGAATATGACTGCCATCATCACCATCGCGAATCAAAAAGGCGGCGTCGGTAAGACAACGACGGCCATCAATTTGTCCGCCGCCATTGCGAATCGCGGGAAACGCACGCTGCTCATTGATCTGGACCCGCAAGCGAATTCCACAATCGCATTTTACAATTCGGGAGAAATTGCGGCTTCGATGTTCGATGTGCTGGGCGACCACCACGTGGAGTTGGCCACGGTGATCAAGGCGACGAAAAATCCCATGCTGTTCCTGGGGCCCGGGCGGCTGGCACTGGCGAAGCTGGAGCAGATTCTGGCGGGGCAGTTCGACGCGCCCTACAAGCTGAAAGACGCGCTGATGCCGATCCTGAAAGATTACGATTACATCGTTCTGGATACGCCGCCCTCGCTGGGCATCCTGACGGTGAACGCTCTGGTGGCTTCATCGCACCTGTTGGTGCCGATTCAGGCGGCCTATTTCGCGATCGAGGGCACGGACGATCTGCTGGAAACGTACGAAAGAATTCGCGCGCGGCCCAATCCCGCGCTGAAGGTGCTGGGCGTGGTGATCACGCTATTTGACAAGCGAACGAATATTTCGAAAGATACGCACGGGCAGATCCGCTCGGTCTTCGGCGAAGTCTTGTTCAAGACCAAGATCAGCAAGAACGTCCGGCTGGAAGAGAGCCCGGCTTACAAAGAAACGATTTTTACGTTCGCGCCGAAGTCACCCGGCGCGATCGAGTACAAGAAACTTGCGGGGGAGGTTATTCAACGTGTCGAAGAGGATCGGGTTACCCGTCACGCTGAAGATGCGGCATGACGCTCATTACGTCGAATCACTGACAACTTATAGCGGCGCGGCAGTGGGGCGGATGATCCCCGTAGACCAGATTCGCCCGAATCCGGACCAGCCTCGGAAGGCGCTGGGTGATCTGCGCGAATTGGCCGAGTCGATCCGCGAGAAGGGAGTGCTCGAGCCGCTGCTGGTGCGCTACGTGCCGCGCGAAGAGTGTTTCTACATCATCTCCGGCGAGCGCAGGTATCACGCGGCGCGGGCAGCGGGATTGCGCGAAGTGCCGTGCATCGAGAAGACCGCCGACGACGCCGAGACGCTCGAAATCGGGTTGATCGAGAATATTCAGCGCAAGGATCTGACGCCTTTTGAAGAAGCGGACGGGCTGCACCGTCTGAGCACCCAGTTTGAGTACACCCACGAAGACATTGCCAAGAAGATCGGCAGAGCGCGCTCTTCGGTAACGGAAACGCTTTCGCTGCGGAATATTCCGGACGGGCTGCGGAAGAAATGCATCGAGCACGGGATACTGTCCAAGTCGCTCCTGCTGCAAATTGCGCGGCAGCCCACCGAAAAGAAAATGATTGAGATGCAGCACCGCATCCTGCAAGGCGGCTTGACGCGCGACGAAGCGCGGCGCGAACGCCGGGAGGAGCAAGCCGGCCCGCAGCGCCCGCAGCCGTTCATCTTTCATTTCGAGCCGCAAAATGAAAGTTTCAAGTTCCGGATCCAGTTCAAGAAAAGCCACGTTTCGCGGGACGAGTTGATCAGCACTCTGCGCGAAATCCTTGCGCAGCTGGAAGGTTCTTCGTCCGCAGCGGATTCGACGGCGGCCTAGCAACAGAAAAAGAGGCAGAGCGAAGTCTGCACCTCCAATTCTCGTGCAATACCATGCCGGAACTTTCGCCGCAGCAGATGCAGACTTTGGAAAGACTGTTTCAGGCCGGCTTCCGCCCCATCGCCATTCCACCGTATGAAAACGCATTGTGCGTCCGCCGCGGCGAGTGTGCCGCCGTGCTTGCCCCGATTCCCGGCGGACAATTGACACTTCTTGCGCCTGTATCCTATCTCGTAGACGGCAATCTCAGTGTGAAGCTGAAGAAAGGCACAACCGAAGTGTTCGTTTGGAAGAAGAGCGAGATTGCCGCCACGCCAGAACGCCTGGGGGAACTGGAAACGTTCCGGCGAGAATTGACCGCGTTACTCGAACCAGCGCCAAAGCAGTAATTCCGCCTCGATTTGCAATTCCCCAGGACACCCGGCAAACTGAAATTGCCATGGAAATCTACGACATCATCTGTATCGGCGCGGGGCCAACCGGGCTGGCTACCGCGATCGAAGCGCGGCGCGCGGGGATGCGGCCACTCGTAATCGACAAAGCTTGCCTATGCAATTCCATCTACCACTACCCCGTGAACATGGTGTTCTTCACCACGCCGGAGTTGCTGGAGATTGGCGACTTGCCGCTCGTTTGCGCCTCCGACAAGCCCACGCGGGTCGAGGCTCTGAAGTATTACCGGAAAGCGGCGGAACACTATGGGTTGGAGGTAAGGCTCTATGAGCTGGTGATTCGGCTCGAAGGCAGCGACGGAGAGTTTAGCGTGGTCACGAGGACGGAAAACGGAACACAAGAAAGATATGGCGCCAAGAAAATTGCCGTTGCGACGGGCTACTACGATCTTCCGAACAAGCTCGGAGTTCCCGGTGAGGACTTGCCGCATGTTTCTCATTACTACAAGGAGCCGCACGAATTCTGGAATCGAGACGTGGTGGTGATCGGCGGAAAAAATTCAGCGGCGGAAGGAGCTCTCGATTTATTTCGAAGCGGCGCGCGCGTTACGCTGGTGCATCGCGGGAAGGAACTGGGCTCTTCGATTAAGTACTGGGTGCGTCCGGACATCGATAACCGGATCAAAGCCGACCAAATAAAGGCTTTATTTGATGCGCGCGTTGAGGAGATCACGAAGGCTGAGGTGATCCTCGAACACCATCACCGACAGAAGCGGCTGCCGGCAAAACAGGTATTTGCTCTAACCGGCTATCATCCGGACTACACGTTTATCGAAAGTCTGGGCGTCCATCTGGATCCGGTGAGCCGAAAACCTGCGCTGGATCCAAAGACACTGGAAAGCAATGTGCCGGGAGTGCATCTGGCGGGAGTGGTCACGGGTGGACGCCACACCGGCGAAATCTTCATTGAAAATGGACGTTTTCATGGGAAGCAAATCATCGAAGCTCTAAAGGGATGAAATTGCGAGGAACAAGGTCATGCGGTAGCGGGTCAGTTTCCGGTTACGGCGTTAATCAGGCACTGGGTCTATAAACTGGTGATGCTCTGGAAGTTTGTGTTCTTGAAAACTCTTAGTTTGGCAACTAGGATATGGCCCGACCAACCATGAGAATAGCGGCAATTAATTATCTGTCGGACCTATCAGAGTGCAATCCAGAGAATGACAATCTCGATGTGCACATCGTCCTAGATGACGGGCGAGAATTCACGTTCACAGTTGCGACGCCAAATAACATCTTTTGGTGCATGGAAAACGAAGGGACTGACTATTTCTTTGGAGACCCTACCGTCTTTGTGAAGAACCTCACAAAAGAAAATATTGAGAGAGCGATGGAAAGGATTGTGGCGCAGGACGGTGGCAAGTGGCTAACCGTCTACGGCTCATGACTCTAAGTCCTGGTAAGTCGGATTACCGGACATGTTCGTACCATTACCCCACATGTCCGATTAATGCGTCGCATTACCAGAAACTGACCCACTACCGATCCTGCGGCCGGTTTGCCGAGTCCGTGGGCGTTTGCTAGACTTCTAAGCCATGGCATCGATCCTTCGCGAAGTCGGTGAGACGTTCACCACACTGGCCAAAGGTTTCAGCGTGACGTTCCGGAATATGTTCCGGAAAACCGTGACCGAAAACTATCCGTACGAGCCGGTGCATTTCCAGCCGCGTTACCGGGGGATTCACGTCCTTCACCGCGATGAATCGGGCCTTGAAAAGTGTGTGGGATGTTTCTTGTGCGCGGCGGCTTGCCCGGCGAATTGCATTTATATCGAAGCGGCGGAGAATACCGATGCGCGGCGCATTTCGGCCGGCGAACGATATGCCAGCGTATACAACATCGACTATTCGCGCTGCATTTTCTGCGGCTATTGCGTGGAGGCGTGCCCGACGGACGCGATCACGCACGGCCACGGATTTGAACTGGCCACGTATGACATCAATTCCTTGATTTACCGCAAGGAACAGCTCCTCGAAAAAGAACCTGCACCAGCAGCTGCTGCGCGTTAACTTCCCGCAAATTTAATTTTCTGCCTCACATGGACAGCGAGTTGTAGTGTGCCTGCCGTATTTGTGGCTTCTCGGCGTACCTCCGCGAATTAGCGTCTCCTAATGCATATTATGTTAACTACGAAAGAGGTAAGCTCGCGACCTTGTCCCGTGGTTGGGCATCAGCTTGGGAAGGCTAGTTCTGCCCTTCCGGACTCCCTAGTTCCTATCCTCGGATTTACTGTGGGCTAGTTCGTATTGGATGTACTGCTCGATGATGTGAGGATCGACGCCGACGATTCGGCGACCATTCACGAAAAGTGTGGGCGTGCTGCTGACTTCGAGCTGCTGCCCGTTCGCGCGGCTGGCGTCGATGGCGGCTGCGGCCTCTGGGCTTGCCAGACAGGATTTGAAACTATCCAGGTCAAGCCCAGCTTGCCCGGCGAACTGATTCATTTTCGTCCAGGCATTGGCCGCGGAGATAAGGTCCTGGCCGTCGTAGAGTAAATCGTACATTTTCCAAAAGGCCTTGGGATCCTGCTGATAGGCGCAGCGCCCGGCGAGCGCAGCAGTCCTCGCCCAGGGGTGGAGCTGCTCGATAGGAAAATCCTTGAAGACAACTTGCACTTGAGGGTAGTTCGGAAGCATCCCGCGCAAGACATCGTGCAGATTGCGGCAGACAGGACATTCAAAGTCTGAGAATTCGACCAGCTTGACCGGGGCCTTGGGATCGCCAAGCACCGGCGCATCCTTGAGTTGCATCTTGGCTCGTGCCTCGGCTAATGGATCCTTGGTCAGGTCGGAGAGTTCCCCGCGCAACAGGTACTTGCCATCCTTGCTGATGTAGAGTGTCGCCGTCTGCTGATTCTCCGCAAGCTTCAGCTCCACAGTAGTTTCCAAGAGACCAGGAATGCTCGTCTGCTTAAGCGGGCCGAACGTTAGTTTGGCCTCTGGTCCAAAGGCATAGAGATGCCGCAGATAAGTCTCGAGTGTCTTGTGAATTTCCGCTGGGGTGGCGGTGGCAGCCCCGGTTGATGCGGATTGTGTTTGTTGCGAGCGGGCGTGTGGGACCGACAGGCTTGCAACAAGGATGACAATGGCACTCCAAAACTTTTTCACGCGAGACCTCATTGATTAAGGGATGAACTTCTGTGCGATCGGGAATGGCCGGCCAAAACCAAAAGCGCGCGAGGTGATCTTCAATCCCGGCGCAGCCTGTTTGCGCTTGTACTCATTGCGGTCAACGTGAAGCGCAATGTCTCTGACCAGTTTTATATCGAAGCCGTAGTGATCGGCAATCTCTTGGGGGCTGCGCAGGTCTTCGATATAGGCTTTCAGGATGCGATCCAGGACGTCATAGGGCGGCAAGCTGTCTTCGTCCTTCTGATTGGGCCGCAACTCTGCCGACGGCGGCTTTTCGATGGTGGATCTGGGGATCACTTCCCTCCCGCGGTTAATATAGCGTGCGAGTTCATAAACCATGAGTTTTGGCACGTCCGAGATGACCGCGAGACCTCCAGCCATGTCCCCATACAATGTGCAGTAGCCCACTGCGAGCTCCGACTTGTTCCCGGTGCTCAACACCATCGATCCAGATTTGTTCGAGAGCGCCATCAAATAGTTTCCGCGGATGCGCGCTTGGATATTTTCTTCGGTCACGTCGGGCGGACGATTGCCAAACGCGGGCGCCAACGCCTCCAGGTAAGCCTCGAAGACCTCCTTGATGGGAACGGCAATAAATTGGATGCCCAGTTTCTCGGCGAGCGCCTTGGCGTCCGACTGGCTCCCTTCGGACGAGTATGGGCCGGGCATAGAAACCCCAAGGAGGTTTTCCGCGCCGAGGGCATCTACGGCGATCTTTGCGACCACGGCGGAATCAATGCCGCCACTTAGTCCCACCAGTACTTTCTTAAAGCCACATTTATGAACGTAGTCATGCGTCCCAATGACGAGGGCGCGGTAGGCGTATTCGATTTCTTCCTTGGGTTGCGGATGGAGTTCGCCCGTGCCGCTGACGGTGTCAAAGAGAACAAGGTCTTCCTCAAACGAAAGGGCTTGCGCTGCGACTCTGCCGTCCGGCGTAAGAGCCATGCTCGCGCCATCGAAAATCAGGCTATCGTCACCGCCAACTTGATTGACATAGACCACGGGGCGGCGCTGATTGATGGCGATCGAACGCAGCATCTCGAAGCGGAGCGCACGTTTGTCAATCGTGTAAGGCGAGGCGGAAATGTTCAATAACAGCGTAGTTCCCTGCTCGATGAGCTCGGTCACGGGATCGCGGTCATAACGGCGGTTGGCCCAGAAATTCTTGTCGTTCCAAACATCTTCGCAAATTGTGATTCCCAGCTGCTCGCCGTTGAAACCAAAGACCGACTGCCGCTCGGCGGGCTGAAAATAACGCGATTCGTCGAAGACGTCATAGGTTGGCAGCAGCATCTTGCTCTGCTCGAATACGATGCGCCCGCCGCAAATAAACGCGGCTTTGTTGGCGATGGACTTTCCCGTTCCATTCTTGACGCGGCCGACATAGCCGACGATGGCCGGAAGAGGCAGCTTGGCAGCCAGATCCTTCAATTCACTGTGGTTACGTTCGATGAAGGCAGGGCGTTCCAAAAGATCCTGGGGGAGATAACCGCAAAGACAGAGTTCAGAAAAAACTGCGAGGTCGGCGCCGCGTTGTTTAGATTGCGCCGCCAGGCTCAAGATGCGAGCCGCATTCCCTGCAAAGTCGCCGACGGTAGGATTAAACTGCGCGAGCGCTATCTTCATGCCCGGACTTTAGAATACGGTTGCGAGGGGGAGATTGCAAATGGCCACCGAACGGACTGTGCACGGTGCATGGAATTTGGGAGTTCATTCTGACGTGCGAGGTTTCTGAGCAAGGAGAGTAGCAATTCCCTGCCCTGCACGGAGCTCGCGATAGAACACTAATTCGAGTGACGGGAACGCATCTCGCAACTCGCCAGTTTCCAGCAAGAAAGCAGGATTCCGCGGGCCGCCAGCAAACTCTAACTGTGCAAGGGTGTGCGTTTCGAAGACGAGCATACCGCCAGGAAGTAGCGCGCGCTCGATCTGTGGATGGAGCGAGCGCTGTAAATAATGAACGCAGAGAATGAGAGCAAAAGATCCCGCCGGCAGAAGCGCGCTCGCAAGGTCAGCCTGCACGAGCCGAACGTGGTGGTGGCGAGTCTCTGCTGCAATCTCCTGGTCGATCGCGCGGTGGACTGTGAGATGCTCAGCGCGCGCGCGTTCCGCGAGGATGTCTAGCGCCACCGGCGAGCCATCGACCGCCGTGACAGGCTGAGACCTTTTGGCGAGGAGCAACGTGTGCCGTCCCGCGCCGCAGGCCAGGTCCAGCGCGGGACCGCGCGGCAGGAGTGGCAAGAGTTCTCTGATGATGCTTGCGGGTTCCGCCGGCCCGTTCCCAGCGGCAGCACGATGTTTTGCATCCCATGCGGCAAGGTTCGATGGCATAAAAAAGGCTCTAGGACGCGGGGTCCAAGAGCCTGGAATTCAAGAGCAAAGCGCTGAAGCCGCCCGCAGCTTTTGGTTAGACGCTAAACGAACTGCCGCAGCCGCAGGTGCTCTTCACATTGGGGTTGTTGAATTTGAAGCCGGCGCCCTCAACGGTTTCGATGTAGTCAATTTCAATGCCTTCGAGATACATGGAGCTCATTTGGTCGACCGCGACTTTCAGACCATCAAAATCGAAGAGTTCATCGTTTTCATTGGTCTGGTTCTCAAACGCCATGTGGTACTGGAAACCGGAGCAGCCGCCGCCGACGACGGCAACGCGGAGTGCCACGGGCACCGGGCTCTGCATGCTCATGATTTCCTTGACTTTGGTGCTGGCAACGGGCGTGAGATTGATCATAGTGTTTCTTGGCCTCCACTCACAGGAACTCCTGCGAATAACCCTTCCACAGTAGTATAGCAAAACTGGTCGTCTTTGCACATCGGTTGAATTGCAGGTGCTTTCTTCCCTGGAAACGCAGGCTTATAGCGCGTTTCGACAAGGAAAGATGCATCGCTTACAATTAGATGCTCCTATGAGACACAAAGTCACCTTGATCTCCGGTGAAGGCATTGGGCCGGAAGTTGCTGCAGCCACGCGGCGCGTTCTCGGCGCTACCGGCGTGCAAATCGATTGGGAAGAGGTCGAGGCGCGGGCCGAAAAGGGTCAATTACTGCATCAGGCGGCCGTCGAATCCGTGCGGCGTAATCGCGTTGCGCTGAAAGGTCCCATGGGGACAGCCATCGCGGGAGGCGCGCCCAGCGTCAATGTGGCGCTTAGAAAAACCCTGGACCTCTACGCCAACTTGCGGCCGGTAAAGAACTTGCCCGGCGTGAAATCACGCTTCGATGATGTGGATGTGGTTCTCGTGCGCGAAAACACGGAAGACTTGTACTCTGGCTTGGAGCATGAAGTTGTCCCGGGCGTGGTCGAGAGTCTAAAAATCATCACCGAGCGCGCGTCTACGCGGATCGCTCATTTTGCGTTTCAACACGCCAAGAATAAAGGGCGGAAAAAGATTCACGCCATCCACAAAGCGAACATCATGAAACTCTCCGACGGACTCTTCCTGAAGTCGATCCGTGCTGTAGCTAGCGAATATCCGGAAATCGAATACAAGGAACTGATTGTTGACAATGCTTGTATGCAGATGGTGATGAACCCGCAGCAATTCGACGTGCTGCTGCTGCCCAACCTCTATGGCGACGTGATGAGCGATCTTGCCGCAGGTCTCGTCGGCGGGCTGGGCGTGGTCGGTAGCGCTAATATCGGAGCTGAAGCGGCCATGTTTGAGGCCGTGCACGGAACTGCGCCAGACATCGCGGGAAAAGGTCTGGCCAATCCAACTGCACTCCTGATGAGCGCTATTCTGATGCTCGATCACCTCGGGGAGCACTCCGCCGCCCGTCGCATCGAGGCCGCACTCGAATGCGTGTACCGCGATGCGAGGCACATCACCCGCGACGTGGGGGGCAAAGCCGGGACCGAGGAGTTCACGGACGCGGTGATTGCCGGGTTGCGCCCAAGCTGAATCGCCGTGCGGGCGTATTTAAGATAAGCCTTGTTTTTGGAACTCGCCCGTGGCATGCTCTCTCCCCTGTCCCTCTGGAGCCCGCTCCAAGGTGGGTTATGCAGCGCTCTCGATACCCCGAACGACGTAACACAGTACGCGTATCCCTGCAGATACCTCTGACCGTTCGCTGCCAATCGCCCGAAGGTGATGCCATCTATCTGAAAGCTTCGACACACTCGGTAAGTGCTAATGGGGCACTCGTGGTGATGGCAGAACGGTTAGTACCTGGGCAATCCGTGCGGCTTTATAACGAAATGACCAACGAATCGGTGGAGTGCTTTGTTACTTCTGTAAGAGAAAAACGCGAAGTGCGATTCATCGGAATCGGCTTCGCTGCACCCCGGAGCAATTTCTGGCACATGGTCTTCCCCAGGGCCGGAACACGCCAGGCAGTCCGTTCTTCACAGACCGGGTCGCTCATCTCACCCGGGATACCAGCGCACAGAACTCCCCAAATTTAGTCAGAATCTCGAAGGTAAGAAATACCGCGCGTGGCGCGGCGGTTCGCTTTGCCTTGGTCCCGTTCAGATTGCGGGCGTGGTGGTCTACACGGTGCGCGCATATAAGTGATAGAGCAAGAAGTAGACGATGACGCCCGTGACCGAGACATAGAACCAGAGCGGGAGCGTCCATCGCGCGATAAGGCGGTGCCTGTCAAATTGTTCTAGCCACGCCCGCCGCAGCGTGATGAGGATCATGGGTACAATCACTATTGCGAGAATGGTATGCGACCCCAGCAAGACAAGATAGACGGGGCGGATCCATCCTTGCCCCTGAAAATGCACGCTGCCAACGCGGGCGTGATAAACCAGATAGGAAATTAGGAAAACAGAAGAAACCGCGAAGGCCGAGATCATGAAGGCCTTGTGCACGGCAATTTTCCCGCTACGGATGGCAGCGTAGCCCCCAACGAGAAGAATAGCGCTCGTTCCATTCAGAGAGGCATTGAGGGCCGCCTGCGAGAACATGGGTTAGCCTGGCTCCTTCCTTGAGAAACGACGCTAGCGCGGAATTTTGTCGTAGACCATGAGGCCCAGCAGCACGGGGATGTGCAGTACGGTGGAGTGCATCAGCCATTTGGCCCGCACATTGGTCTTGGCGCTGGCGGCCCACAGGCAAACCTGCACCATCGCCAGGCTGGTGACGAGCGCGCCGAAGAAGTACAGCACACCGGCCAAACCGACAATCGCCGGCAGCAAACTGACTCCCACTAGAGCTGCGGCCGCGAGGATGATCTGGCGAAAAGTCCGCGATCCCTCACGGTCAACCACGGGAAGCATCTGAATACCGGCGCGGGCGTAGTCTTCGCGGTACATCCAGGAAATGGCATGGAAGTGCGGGAACTGCCAGAAAAAGAGAATGGCAAACAGCAGCCAGGCACCGCGATCCAACGAACCGGTGGCGGCGACCCAGCCGATCATCGGCGGAATGGCTCCTGGAAACGCGCCGACAAATGTGGCCCACACGGTCCGCTTCTTGAGCGGCGTATAGGCTAAAAGATAGCTCAGACACGTGGCCGCGCCCAGTCCACAGGCGAGAGCGCCGGAGGTGACGAACAGATCCACGGCGCCTGCGATGGACAACACCACACCAAACGCCAGCGCCTGGCGAGGTTGCAGAACACCGCTCGGGAGAGGACGCGCAGCCGTCCGGCGCATATGACGGTCCGTTTCGCGCTCGGCGTAATGGTTCAGCGCCGCCGTGCCCCCGGCAATGAGCATGGTGCCGAAGATCGCGTGGAACATGTGCAACCAAGCGACCGGACCGTGCGCGCCCATGTAATACCCGGCCGCGGTGGTCATTAAGACTAGGAAGGAGACGTCCGGCTTGGTCAATGCCACATAAGCGCTCGCGCGGGAAGACAACGTCAGTTCGGTGCTGCGCAGTGTGCTCATCAGACGGTCACCTGACTTTGCGTTGCGGTCGCCACTTCCCTTCTCCGAGGAACCACGCGATAACACAGCAGCACAAGGAAGACGGACACGGCGAAGACGAGTGCACCGATAACCGTATGCGTGACCGTCAGCGTGACCATGAGCGGCATGGGCTGCGGCGCATCGGCGGTCCTAAGCCGCGACCAGTATGCAGCGAGGCCTAAAAGAAACTGCACCCCGAAGATTGCGTGCAGCATGATTCGGGCTTTCGAGAGCTCACGCGACTCTGCAAATCGCCTGCGGAGAACAGCGGCAATCCAAATCACTGTCGCGAGCACGGCCAGTGCGCCAGTGATATGCGGCCAGATGGGCATTTCCTGATGGCGGAAGGCAGCGCCGAGAAATACCTGGAAAAAGATCACGATGGAGTTCAAGAGCGCCACAGTGTGAACAGAAAGCGAGCCATGGTCCTCGAGCTGCGGTTGCTCGGAGACCCACCACCGGCTGGTGAAGACCGCAAGGCTTAAAACGGCAGCGAAAACTATCTGCGCAAAACAGGCGTGTATGACCGGTAGCCAGTAATGCAACAACTGGATCACGACCTGGCCGCCCAAAAGCGCTTGAACGATTACGCCGAGAACCGCAATTACGCCAAACCAGCGCAGCCAGCGCCGCTTCTCTTTGACCCAAATCACAATGGCAAGGACAACCGTCAGCAAACCCAAAACGCCGGCAATCTTGCGGTGGGAATCTTCGTAGAAGACGCCGCCTAACATCGGCGGTGTCCAGGTACCATAAGACTTTGGCCAGTCCGGCACGGAGAGAGCGGCGTCATTGGACGTGACAAGAGCCCCGGCAATCAAAAGAAGAATGGTCCAGAGCACCACGAAGATGGCAAAACGGTGCACACCGGGATTGTAGGCCGACGCCATATCTTGAGTATTAGCCACAGCGGGCGATTATACCTCAGGGAGTTCCGTGGCAACCTTGCGGGAAAATGCCTTACCCGTCGGCAGAAGAGGATTGCGCCTCTGCCTTATCCGTGCGAATGCCAACGGCGCGCAATACAAGGTCCCGGAGAGTGGCGATAAAAAGAGGTGAATCGCCGACGGCGGGCATCATGCGAAAGGTTTCGATGCCGAGCTTACCAGCCTCTTCCCGCGCCTCGATATTGATTTCGTGCAAGGTCTCGATGTGTTCGGTGACAAAAGAAATGGGCACGACGAGCATTTCCTTCACGCCTTCGTGGCCGAGTCTTTCGATGGTGCCTGTTAGCGGCGGCTGAAGCCACTTGGCGGGGCCGACGCGACTCTGATAGCAAAGCAGATGTGTGCGCGGCCATCCGGAAAATTCTTTCGCACCCTGCGCGCAGGTAAGCAGCACGGTTTCTTCGATTTGCTTTGGATAGGGATCACCTTTCTTCACCAAACTCATCGGTAAGCCGTGCGCACTGAAGATAAGGTGGATGCGCGAGCTATCCGGAAACTGGCGCAGGACAGAGCCAATCCTCTGTACCAGCGCCTGAATGTAGAACGGATGATTGCAGAAATGCTCGACGATGCGTACTGGAGGGCCGCCATTGGGATTTCCGTAGACACGGCGCCATTCTTTCATGCTACTCAGCGTCGTCGCGTAGGAATAGTGCGGATAGAGCGGCAACAGTACAAGCTCATCCAGTGGCCCTGCTTTGCGCAACGCGTCGACGGCCTCAGACGTCAGGGGATGCCAATACCGCATCGCCGTAACGGCAATGGGATCTATATGGGGCGAAACTGCTTCCACCAATCGTTGGCGTTGACGCTCGGTCAATTCGCCAATGGGCGAGCGGCCCCCGATCTGCGCATAGCGTCCGCGGACCGGCACCGACCTGCGCGAAGAAATGAGCTTCGCGATTGGGCGGCGAAGCAAACCAAGCGGACCGAGGGGAAGGATGTCGGGATCAAGGAATAGATTCAGGAGAAAGGGTTCCACCGCATCGAGCGAATCCGGCCCACCCAGCTGGAAAAGGACGATCCCGACGCGCTTCTTCCCTGCCACGCTACTTGCTCCGATTCAGAGAGCTTTTCAGTCGTTCGATGTCCTCGCGCAGAGCGGAGGTACGGCGCGCCACGCTAAGAAAATAAACGAAAAATATTCCCCAACCGATCAGATAAGCCGCAAACACGCTGTCGAGATTCTTCATGCTGCCTCCGATTCACGTCGAACGATATCTAGCTCCGCGCGCATGGCTTCCAGTTGATAGCGCTGGCGCAGGAGAAGTGTCATCAAGCCGAGCATGGCAATCCAGCAAAAGAAAAGCACCGCGCGCATCGTCGGGTGGAGGCCGGAACCCGGCGCGCCCAGAATGACGGGCTGAGGATGCTGTGTCCGCCACCAGCGAATCGCTCCGAATACGAGCGGCACATCAATGAATGCGAATATTCCAAACAGCGCGCTAAGCAGAGCGCGGCGGTCGGGCTCTTCGATCAGCGTGCGCAGGAGCAGATAAGAGACGTACAGCAGCCACAGAACGAAGGTAGAAGTGAGCCGCGCATCCCAAGTCCACCAGATGCCCCACACAGGATGCGCCCAGATTGGACCGGTCACTAGAACGACAGTGGTGAATGCGAGGCCGACTTCGGCAGAGGCAACGGCGAGCCAATCCCAGCGTGGCTGGCGGCGAAAGACGTATTGCAGATTGGCGAGGAAGCAGATGAAAAACGCTGTAAAGGCAGTCCAGGCGCTCGGCACGTGGAGATAGAAAATGCGCTGAATAACTCCCATGCTGCGTTCCGTTGGCGCGACAAAGAGCGCCGCGTATGCCGCGAAAGCCATAAGCAGGAGAACCACGACAGCAGCAATAACTTGCCTCACCATGTGCTGTTCACTCCTCCAGGAGATATTCGCCGAAAAGCCATAGCGCCGTCAAAAAAACCACGTCGAAGACGGCAAGAAAGCCGATTCCCTTCCACTGCACGTAGGGCGACGGATCGAGCAGGGCCGCGGTTACTTCCGTGCTTGCAACAAGCACTGGAGTGAGCAAGGGCAGTAGTAAAAGGGGAAGCAGTAGCTCGCGCATCCGGGCTTGAGCGGAAATAGCCGAAAGCGCCGTGCCTGCGATCGAAACTCCGAGGCTGCCGAGAAAAAGCACAAGAATCAACCAGCCGAGAACAGGCAGAACCGGGACGTTGTACAGAACGGAGAAGATAGGCAGCAGCAAGAATTCAGTTAGAAGAAGGAACAAGGTATTTGCAGTCAGCTTGGCCAGGAAGATGGCAAATGGGTCGTCAACGGAAAGCCGCAGTGCGCTGAGCGTGTCGTTAGTTTGTTCCCGCAGAAAACAGGGCTGCAGCATCAGCGACGCAGCGAAGAGAAACGCCAGCCAGAGAAGCCCCGGGCCAAAACGGCGCGATTCGGCCGACGTGGGATCGAACGTGAAGCTGAAAAGCACAATGACCATCAAAATGAATACAACGGTCGTTGTGAGAAGCTCGCGTGAGCGAAATTCCGTGCGGAGCTCTTTGCCCAGGAGGGCCGACGTGTTGGAAAGCAGGCTCATTCAGGCATCGGCAAATGCGAGTAGGGACTGAAGCGAGGCGCCGGTCTTTGTGTCTGCGACGATTCTACCGGCATCAAGGCGAATGCCGCGCGAGGCGAGAGACGAAATCTCAGATTCCCCATGCAAGCTCATGAGAATGGTGCAGCCCGCGTCGCGGCATCGCCGCAGAGTTTCCGCCAGCCACGCCGCGCCATGCGGGTCGAGACCGGTGGCTGGCTCATCCAGCAGAAGTACAGAGGGCTCTTGCAGCAACGCACGCGCGATGGCAACACGTTGGCGCATACCGCGCGAAAACGTGCGAATCAGCGAGGAGCGGCGATCGAAGAGGCCCGCTTCCCGAAGCAGGGTTTCCACGCGTGTTTCCGCGTTTGCAGTTCCCTGGAGCCGCGCGAAAAGCGTCAGGTTTTCTTCGGCGGTCAGCTCGTCGTACGCCATGGTCACGTGTGCGACGAATCCTGTTTGCACACGGTTTGCTGCTCCGGACTGCTGCGTGGATGGAAACGTCAGCCTGCCTGCTGATGGCCGAACGAGCCGTGCCGCAATTCTCAGGAGAGTCGTTTTCCCCGAGCCGTTGCGCCCAGCCAGCACGACGCACTCACCTGCTGAGATTTCCAGCGTCAGCCGGCGCAGGGCGTAGAGTCCGCCGTAGCGTTTGTCGATGTTTTCAAAACGAAGGACGGTAGAAGAACTTGCTGGTCGCGTCACCGGGCTGCCTCGCAGATGGGCAGTTCGCGTCGCGTGGCCACCGCTCAACCCCCTACGAGATCACGAAGGACTTTTTCCACGCGCGCACGTTCCCGGGCGTACTCTTCCTCAGAGATAGTTCTCGCCTGCCGCCGCAGCTCGAGCCGGAAAAGCGTATCCTTCAAAGAATCAAGGCTCGTGCTGACAGCCGCGTCAACCTTGGCGAGAGTCGCCTGAGCTTGTTGAGTCGCAGGCGGGGTTTGCCTCTTGGCGACCCTGGTCGCAGGTGTTTCCTCAATGGTGCTCGGCGCAACGTTCGCAACGACGGTCACGGGCTTACGCGCCAGCAAAATCGCCCCGAGGGCAAACACTCCGATGAAGCCTGCCACCAGCGGCCACTTCAAAACATCGAGGCGCCCGGGAATTTGCTGGATGCTCATGCTTCCCGCTGCCGCGCCGCCCTGCTGTGCATCCTGGCCACCTTGTGGGCCAGCATCCGCGCCGCCGGCCGCAGCCTGCGGCGGCGGGGCGGTACCGGAAAGATTCACGGCGATGGTGGTGTTAGCGGGAACCACAGCATGCTCGTAAATGCTCATGCCCTGCTCTTGTCCCGCGGGCGCAAGACCGTCCCCAGTGACTTGGACCGTCGGGGGCGCAACCACCAGCAGGCGTCCTCCAGGATAGACGGTAGGAATCTTCACCGTCGCGGTGTTGCCTGGATAGGCGAGCTTGTAGGAGTACCGGACACCGCTTTCACCGGGCCGGAAAGCGAATGCAACCGCATAGCGATTCTTGCCGCGGTCAATGGTTGCCTGCACAACCGGCATTCCCGAAGGACCCCATGCCGAGACTTGTTGTAAGTCCGCTTTGTCCGGAAGCAAAAAATCGAAATTTCCATCCGCACGGAAATAGGCCATCGGGGGCTGTGAGTGGTTTTGAACGGAGTATTCCTCGCCGACGATTAGGGATGCGCCCTCTGGCTGGAATATCACAACGTGCGACGGCACCGTGACGGTCTTGGCATCTTGCGTGGGGTCGAATACCTCCACCTGCAATTCGTTTGTTCCAGGGGGCACTGGCTGGTGAAAATTCACGCCCCGATAGACTGCTCGCACAAGCATGGGCTGCGCGCCGAGGGAGGGATGGTCAAAGGTGAACTGGCCCTGCGCATCGGTCTTGGAATTGACGACGGGCTGCATTCCGCCTTGCAACTGGATCAGAATGACGTCGATGCCGGCCGCGGGCTTGCCTGTCGTTCCGTTCTTTGCGGTACCGTGAACCGTGCCGGCCTGCGCGGAAGCAAACGGCAATAGCAAGAAGCCAGCCAGGAGCGGCAATCGCTTGGCGTAAGCCCTCATGGAGCGCTCCGATCCACCTGCGCGGGACGCGCGCTCCTGGGACGCCGCACTTGCGATTCCGTCACCTGATCGATCTCGGCAAGCACCAATGCCGCTTCATTTTCAAGCGTAGATTTCATCGATTCGTAGTCGGCTTCCGCATATTTACCCGAACGGTATTCAAATCGGAGGTCGCGGAGATTGTCGTAAATCGCATCGCGACGCTCAAGCAATTGATCGAGTTTCGATCGATGAGGAGCGAGATCCGAAGCGTCGGGTTGAATGTAGAAAATGAAGAGCAGCGTGGCAATGGCGAGCGCGAGGCAAGCGCCGAGGACAGCCCAATCCGAAGAGGCGAGAATGACCGCCGCAAAGAGATGTAGAAGAGGAGCCATCACTCCTCGGTATCCCGCGCCGCTTGTGCACGCGCACGCGCGAGAAGTTCCGGAGAAATAGCGCTCGTGGCATTCGTTCCCGGTGCCGCGGCCAACAAAACATTTCGTTTGCGCCAGCGCGAAATCACAAAAATCACGAGAATCGTTCCTGTCAGCAGGTAAATGCCGGGCAGAGACCAGGCAACCAAGCTCAGCCCTGACTTCGGCGGCTCGGCGTAAACCTCGGTTCCGAATTCTTGCACGAACGCCTGGGTAATTGCTGTTTCGGAGTCACCGCGCGCCACGGCCTGATCCAGTTCTTTCAGCATTGGGACGGAACTCGGGCAACGGATGTGATTGCACTGTGTCAGAACCTGACTGCAGCCGCACATGCACATAAACTTGCCGCCGATTTGTTTAGCACGATCGGTTTGTTGTGCGCCTGTGGGCACAGAAAAGAGCGGCAGCGAAGCGGCAGCCAAAAACAGAACCCTGACGAAGAGAACTGTTTTACGTTTCCCTTTCGAGCTAGTCATGACCTTCTCGAAGCGTGACGGACGGTGTAAGCGCGTGAGTCAGCGGCTGCACGACCGCAGGCTGCTGCGCTCCGGAAAGAACCAGCACTGCGCGACGGTTGGGCAACAGAGCGACCAGCGTCCCCAGAACCACAACGGCACCGCCGAGCCAAATGAACTTCACCAGCGGGTTGAGATAGGCGTGGACCACCGGCAGTTGAGTCTCCGGGCTCTGCCCCGCATAGACGACGTACAAGTCTTCGCGCAAAGTGGAATAGATCGCCACCATCGTGCCGGATTGTTCGCTGGTTTGGAAAAAGCGCCGCTCGGGATAGAGCATCATGAGTGGCTTGTTGTCTTGCAGCACTTCAACGATCATGCGCTCCGCGGTGTAGTTTTTCTCCGGCTTCTGATCATAACTTTGCAGGAGCAGCTTGTACGGCCCAATTTGCAGGGTCGAGCCGAGCTGCATTTCTTTCTGCGCGTCCCGATTGAAGGCCGTCCCGGCGAGGCCGATGAAAATCAGCACCATGCCCACGTGCACAATGTAGCCGCCGTATCGCCGCGTGTTGCGCATGGTGAGGTCCACTGCCGACGCGACAAGGGAAGCACCAGAGCGCGAGCGGATAACCCGCGCGCCGCGATAGAACTCCCTCCCGATGGTAGTCGCAACGAAAACGCACAGGATCAGACACACGAGGGCATAGAACTCGCGGAAGCCGAACGCAAAAGCAATGGCACCAGCGAACACGCCGGTTATAGCCGGCCATCCGAAGTTGCGTTTCAAGCTATCGAGAGAAGTCTTACGCCAAGCCAGAAGCGGTCCCACGCCGGTCAAAAACAGCAACAGCAAGCCGATGGGAATATTTACTTTGTTAAAAAACGGAGCGCCCACGCTGATTCGCGAACCGGAGATCCATTCTGAAAATACCGGAAAGAGCGTGCCGGAAAGTACCGCGACGCAGGAAACGAGAAGGATGAGATTGTTGAACAGAAAGCTCGATTCGCGGGACACCACTGAATCAAGTTGATTTTCGCTCTTCAGGTAATCGCGGTTATATAGGTACGCCGAAAAACAGACCAGGAAAATGACGGTAAGGAAACCCACAAACCAGGTGCCGATACTCGATTGCGCGAAGGCATGTACCGAGCTTACGACACCGCTGCGCGTCAGCATCGTTCCGAGAATACAGAGCATGAACGTGATGAAGACCAGCCAAACGTTCCAGACCTTCATCATGCCGCGCTTTTCCTGCATGATCACGGAGTGGAGGAAGGCTGTGCCGGTCAGCCACGGCAGCAGCGATGCATTTTCCACGGGATCCCACCCCCAATAGCCGCCCCAGCCGAGCACCGCGTAGGCCCAGTGAGCACCGAGGAGAATGCCCGACGTCTGGAAGCACCAAGCAATCATCGTCCATTTGCGGGTCAGGTGAATCCACTTTTCTCCCGGGTAGCGCGCCAACAATGCGGCCAGGGCAAACGCGAACGGGATCGTAAATCCGGTGTAGCCGGAGTAGAGATTCGGAGGATGAATGACCATTTCCGGATACTGCAGCAGCGGGGTCAGACCATTGCCATCGGCTCGTGCCACCAGATCGAATGTACCGTTAGCGGCGGGCGTGCCCAATACTTTGAAGGGGCTGGCAACAAAATTATTCAGCGTGAGGAAGAAAATTTGCACGCTGGCCATAACCACGCCGACGTACGGCATCAACTCGCCGTTCTTATTCCGGTAGGTAATCAGGACGGAGAACACATAGACCGCCAGCAGGCAGCTCCAGAAAAGGAGCGAGCCTTCCTGGCCGGACCAAAGCGCGGCAATCTTGTAAAACGTGGCGAGATCGCGGTTGCTGTGCGCGACAACGTAGGCTACAGAAAAATTATCGCTAAAGAAAAGATAGACAAGGCTTCCCGTGGCGAGAAAAATTAGCGCGCAGGTTGCAATCCCTGCCTGACGGGCACTCTTGATGAGGAGTGGGTGGCGGGTGAGGATCGCGGCGATACCGCCCACGATCGCGTACGCGGCGCACACAAACGCGAGGATCAGCGCGAAGGAACCGAATACATCCACGGAGTCCCTCCCTCTCCCCCGGCCCCGCCGGGTGCGCTACATCGTGCTGGGCTGAGTTGAACTCGAAGTGGCGCCGCCGTTACCTCCCGGCGCTGCTTCGTACTTGGACGCACATTTCGCCTGCACATGCTCAGCGACAAAGCGCCCGTCTGGAGCGGGGCGGCCTTCCACTAAAGCCTGGGAATTATCCACGAACGTGTCCGGCAGTGGATCACTGCCAACGTAACTTATGGGAAGCGTCTTCCCTTCCCCCTGCAGTACAAAATCAACACGGCCGGAAAGGCGGCGGATCGTTCCCGCTTGGACGGTGCCTCCGAGGCGCATGCGGTGCGTCAGGTCAGCACCTTTCAGCGTTTGCAGCTCAGCAATGGTGTGGTAGTACGTTTTGCTTTCGCCATAGCCCAACCAGGCGAGGAATGCCATGGACAATACGATCACACCGATTCCAAGGCCGAACTTCGCTTGCTTCTGCACAGACTTACTCCTCTCGTAACCGGTTAATGGCTTTGATTCTATCACAGCTGGAAAAGTGGTATCCCGTCACGAAGTACAGATTCCGTACAGCTCAGGAAGTACAGGTCAGGAACTTCTCACTGGGTGGAGATTGTGGTCACGGCGAGCGCCGCCCGCAGCCGGACCATCGCTGGGCGCGGATCAACCCCTTCCAGGCCGAAGGGTTTCCCGTCATCGAGCACGACTGGGCAGCCCAGAGCGCTCTCCACAAAACGCCCTGCCAACGGCTCCAGCGCGCTCGACACGAGCACTACCCGTTTGGGCTTTAACGAGCGGCGAATCCGGGTGAACGCGTAAAGAAGCCGCTGTTCGAGCAGAACTTGGAGCGCGGACGGACTGCTGGCCTCCACCGCCGAAGGACATTCCAAAACGTGAACTAGGAGAAAACCGCGTCGCTGAAAATCCGACAACACCGCGTCTGCCGCTTTTCCAGCGTGAGCCAGGCCGAGAGCATCCAACAGCCGGGCGGCTTCACCCTGAAAATCGGATGATGCGGCATATAAGAATTCGGAATCGGTTTCGGGAGGGAACGCACCAAGCAGGAGGGCGTTGATGTGAACGGGTCTGAACCGGGTGGTCCATTCCAGGCGTTGCAGACGTTTGGCGATATGTTCACGGGAAGCCGCTTGTCCACAGCCGTCGCACAGCATCAAGTTAGGGGTGGTCATCGCTAGAGAAAAATCGTAGTCGAGAGGAAGTCGCAGTGCAAATGATAGTGAAGGTCAGCCCTGAGAGACTGCGGTGTCAGCGGGGAGCTTTGCCCCCAGGCACCACTTTAGCTCCTGGCTCAACTCGGTGATTTCCATCCCCGCCATAACGATAAACTTGCAACTCAGCATCTCGCGAGACTCGTCGTCGTCGGGCAGTTGACACGTAACGCGGCAATACTGGCAATCCTGGTTCCAGCAGAAGCGGCCGTACGGAACCGTCTCCGGACTGATGAATTGGAAACAGCGCAGCAGCGAATTGCGCTCCGGCACCTGAAATTTCCTGCCGAGAATGGTGATGTCCACAAGCTTTTCATAAGGACGGAAGGGTTCCGACATGATGAGTGCTGTCCTCCGTGCACCGGCCGCTGCGTAGCCGCAGAATCCCCCGAGCCAGTTCACCTTGACGAATACCCATTCAGAGTAGACCGCGGGCGTAACGGTCACAACGAGAGGTCGTGGAAGCGTAGCCAATCTGCTACGGGGGTGCGAGCGATTCTGTGGGAGGCTCTTTCCGCCAGTTGCGCTATGTCCCCAGATCGAAGAACTGTCCCATGCGGCGGAATTTTTCATACCGTGCCGAGAGAAGGTCCTTGACCGGTTGATTGCTTAGGACAACCAGTTCACGATCGAGAACTTCCTCCAGGATTCGCGCCGCCGCTTCGTGGTCCGTGTGCGCGCCGCCGTCCGGCTCGGGGACGATTTCATCGATAATGCCGAGTTCTTTCAGGTCCGGTGCGGTGATTTTCAGAGCCGCGGCGGCTGTCTCAGCCTTGGCGGCATCGCGCCACATGATGGCCGCGCAGCCCTCCGGCGAAATTACGGAATAAAAGCTGTTCTCGAGAATGTTCACGCGATCGCCGACGGCAATGGCAAGCGCCCCACCCGAACCGCCTTCCCCCGTTACCGTAACAATAATCGGCACCGGCAGTCGCGCCATCTCGCGAAGGTTGCGCGCAATCGCTTCCGCCTGGCCGCGCTCCTCCGCGTCGATGCCAGGATAGGCCCCTTGCGTATCGACAAGAGTGAGTATCGGCCGCCCGTACTTTGCAGCAAGCTGCATCACGCGCAGCGCTTTACGGTAGCCTTCCGGCTTCGGTTGGCCAAAATTGCGCAACAGGCGTTGCTTGGTGTCGCGACCCTTCTGATGGCCAATTACAGCGACCGGGCGTCCATGAAACTTGCCCAGACCCGCGACAATCGCCTTATCGTCCCCATACCCTCGGTCGCCGTGCAGCTCGATGAAATCTGTGAATAACAGACCGATGTAATCCAGTGTGTAAGGCCGCTGGGGATGCCGAGCGATCTGCGCACGCTGCCAGGGTCCCAAATGTGTGTAAAATTCGCGCTGAAGCTCCGCGACTTGCTGCCGAATGCGCCCAACCTCCGCGTCGGCCTCTTCATCACCAGCCAGCTTGCGCAGTTCCTCGACGTCCTTTCCGAGACGCTCGATTTCGGTTTTCCGGTCCGGGGCGCCGGCTGCTTTGCCTTTTTCTTTCCCGCTCATCCGGGCACCGCTTCAATGGCCTGCTCTCCGCAAATTTGTCGCACAGCTTCCACAAATTCCGGCGATGCTTTTACGCGCTGTTGCGCCTGCAAGAATGCCACCGAGCCGTCCGGCGAGCGCAATTCAAAGACCACCGAGCTCGGCCCCGGTGAATCGGCAAATAATTGTTCAAGACCGTCCAGCGTGTCTTCCGTGAGCGATTGCATCTCTAACCGCAGTCGAAATTCAGACGGACCGGCGCCCGCGGTAATCTCTTCCAGCCGCCGCGCCTCCAGCAAAGAAAGCCGGGTGCCAACCTCTTCGACCTGCACGCGTGCCTTCATCAGCAGTGGAGTGCCGGTTTTCAGCATAGTTTCGAGCTTGGTGAAACTTTCCGGAAACACCAGTAATTCCTGAACGCCGGTCATGTCCTGAATGGTGCAGATGGCCCAACGTGCGCCCCTTCTCGAACGCATCGCACGAACCCCGACGATCAAACCGGCGACAGTAATCTCATCGCGATTCCGCCGCGATTCAATTTCTCCCAGGGAGACGGTCTTCAGTTCCTGCAAACGCGCTGCATACTTTGCAAGCGGGTGCCCGGAGACATAAAAGCCCAGCATGGCGTACTCGCTGGCAAGGCGTTCTTCTTCGCTCCAAGGTTCGGCTTCGCGCAGCTCAAACGCCACGGGCGCGGGAGCCGCGGCCGTTCCGAACAAGCCATGCTGGCCCGACTCCCGGACGCGCGAAGCTCGCTGCAGCCCCGCCAAAGCTTCATCGACGGAGGCCAGCATCCCTTCGCGAGGTCCCAGCGAATCCATTGCCCCGGATCGGATAAGGCTTTCGAACACTCGCTTGTTCAGGAATCGAGATTCGATTCGCTCGCAAAAATCGTATAAGGACCGGAATTCGCCCTGGCTCCTGCGAGAGTCCTTGATCGCCTTGGCCGTGTTCTCGCCAACGTTTTTGATGGCGGCGAGCCCGAAGCGAATCGCCTCTCCCACCGGCGTGAAGTAAAGGTCGCTCTCGTTCACATCCGGTGGAAGTATGGAAACACTCATACCACGCGCTTCGTTGATGTACTTCACGATCTTCTCGGTATTCCCGGCTTCCGAAGTGAGTAGCGCCGCCATGAACTCGACCGGATAGTGTGTTTTCAAGTAGGCGGTTTGATATGCCAGCAAAGCATAGGCGCAGGAATGCGATTTGTTGAAACCGTAACCGGCGAACTCTTCCATCAGATTGAAGATTCGCTCGGCCTTCTTTTCTGGAATCTTATTCGCCCGGCAGCCGGACATGAACTTGGCGCGCTGTGCCGGCATCTCCTCTTTTTTCTTTTTGCCCATTATACGGCGCAGAATGTCGGCTTCCCCAAGCGAGAAACTCGCCAGAAGGTTAGCGATCTGCATCACTTGCTCTTGATACAGGATGACGCCGTAGGTCTCTTCCAGAACGTCTTGGAGCTGCGGCAGTTCGTAGCTAACCTTGGTTTTTCCGTGCTTGCGATTGATGAAGTCATCGATCATCCCGCCCTGAATCGGACCGGGCCGGTACAAAGCGTTGAGCGCGGTCAGGTCTTCGATGCGCGTAGGCTGATAGCGCCGCAAAATGTCGCGCATGCCGTGCGATTCAAATTGGAAGATGGCCGTCGTATCGCCCCTCGCGAAAAGTTTGTAAGTCTCCGCATCATTGAGAGCGAGATTGTCGAGGCCGATCTTCACCCCGCGGTTCTGTTCCACCATGCGCACGGTGTCGTGGAGCACCGTCAGCGTCGTAAGACCTAGGAAATCCATCTTCAGCAGACCTACGCGTTCGAGCGCGTTCATGTCGTACTGTGTTGTAATTTCGTCGCGGTTTGTCTTGTAAACCGGCACAACCTCGGTAAGCGGCCGAGGCGAAATAACCACGCCAGCAGCGTGTGTCGAAGCATGCCGGGCCAGTCCCTCCAGACGCAGGGCCACGGCCATCAAGTCCTTGAGGCGTTCGTCGCTGTTGATCGCCGCTTTGAGCTGCGGCGCTTCTTCCAACGCCGTGTCCAGCGTGATTCCCAACGTGCTCGGAATGAGCTTCGCCAGCCGGTCGACTTCACCATAGGGGATGTCCATGGCGCGACCCACGTCTTTGACCGCAGCCTTGGCCGCCATCGTTCCGAAGGTGATAATCTGGGCGACGTTTTCCCGGCCGTACTTCTGGGTCACGTATTCGATTACCTCGCCGCGGCGCCGCACGCAGAAGTCGATGTCAATATCCGGCATCGAAACGCGCTCGGGATTCAAGAATCGCTCAAAGAGCAAGTTGTACTGCAACGGGTCGACATCCGTGATGCGAAGCGCATAGCTGACTAGACTTCCGGCTGCGGAGCCGCGCCCTGGCCCCACCGGAACCTCCTGCGCTCTTGCGTAATGAATGAAATCCCAAACGATCAAAAAATAACCTTCGTAGCGCATCTTCTGGATCATCTGGATCTCAGAGGTCAGCCGGCGCTCGTAGTCGGGGAGCGGGTTACGCAGGGCCCCTTCCTTCGCCAGGTGCTCAAGATAGGGCAGCCGCGTGGCAAACCCTTCGCGCACGACCTTTTCGAAATAACTTGCCGCCGTGTGACCGGCGGGAACTTTGAACTCCGGAAACGGATGGGGGATGCGTTCGATTTTGACGTTGCAGCGAGCAGCGATGTCCATGGTGCGGCTCAGAGCATCGGGCAATTCGCCAAACACTTGCACCATCTCCGCTGCGGTTTTGAAATAGAACTGATCCGTCGCAAACTTCATGCGGTGCGCATCGCTCATGGTCTTGCCAGTCTGAATGCAAAGCAAGACTTCCTGCGAGTGCGCGTCCTCGTGGTGGATATAGTGACAATCGTTCGTGGCCACCAGCGCAATTCCCGTCTCTTTTGACAGGCGAACGAGTTCGCGGTTTACGCCTTTCTCGATCTCGAGCCCCTGGTCCTGGATCTCCAGGAAGAAATTGCCTTTGCCAAAAATGTCGCGCAGCCGGTAGGCGTTTTCGCGTGCCTGGTCGTACTTTTCCTCGACCACAGCCTCCGTAACTGCTCCACGCAGGCACGCTGATAAGGCAATCAGCCCCTTGCCATGTTTTGCGAGAAGGTCGTAATCGATGCGCGGTTTGTAGTAGAACCCTTCTAAGAAACCGGAAGAGACCAGCTTGATGAGGTTGTGATAGCCTTCCATCGATTCGCAGAGCAGCACCAGGTGATTGCTGCCGCGCATTCCGGGCTCGCCTTCGCTGCGATCCTGCCCATTGCCCCCGGCCGTTCTTTCGCCGCGATCGAAGCGGCTGCCCTTGGCGACGTAGACCTCGCAGCCAATGATGGGCTTGACGTCGCGCTTGCTCGCTTCATAAAAAAAATTAGCCGCCGCGAAGAGATTGCCGTGGTCAGTGATGGCCACCGCCGGCATCTTCTGGCGGGACGCTTCGTCCAGCAATTCGGAAGTTTCGCAAGCTCCATCGAGCAGGCTGAAATCCGTATGCACATGGAGATGAACGAACTGCGGCTGGCCCATGGACCTCAATTCTAGAACTCTGGCGCTGGAAATGCGATACGCATTGTGACGTTTCCCACAGGCGCTAGGCCGAACGGTCCGACTTTACTTCCGGCCCCGGCTCTTTTTCCTACCCACTGACTTCTTGCCGTGGCGGTGCGCCGCGTTGCGCTTGACGGAATGCCTCGCTGCGGCCCCAGCTGCTTTGTGCGGCTGTTTCGCTGCAAGTTTGACCCCGGAGCCTGCTCCATGTTCTGGTTTTGCGCCGGCCGTGGCACTGCTTCCGTGGTGATGCTTCTCGGCGGCCTTCGCAGGCTTTTTCTCCTTCTCTTTTTTCTTGGGCACTTCCTTAATTCCAGAGAGTTTACGCAGTATCTTTTGCCGCTCTTCCGGCGTCTTGCCTCTGCCGGTAAGCTGCATCGCGAATACCTGCTCGACAATGGCGTCAAACTTCGGACCGCGTGGAAACCCAAGAGCTTCGAGTTCATTCGCCACCACGGGCAGCGCGCTACGGATCGGGCGCCATTTATTCAGGTAAGCGCGAATCTTGGATAGTGCGCCAGAGTTTCTCGATTCCGCTAAAAGATAAGTCATTTGATCGAGTGCCAGCTTCTCGAGGAACCGGTAGACATCAATGGGAGCCTTCGCTTTGCGTCCAGTCAGTTCTTTTTGTGCGGCCAGCGCTTCCTCTTCAAATTCGAGAACCGTCCCTGCTTCGGCGGAACGATAACCTGTTTTCGAAAGAACGCTTGCTAGCTCGCGCTCTTTCAAGCGGCCGAGAATGGCCAACAACATGGGTGTCACTAACCGCGGCCGCAACCCCGCGGTAAATAAATCTTCGCGGACCTTCACCAGGCGAGCGATGGCGTCGTAATCAGGGTGGCGTTTGGCGAGCACTGGATGGATTGCTTCGAGGAGGTCATGCTGTTCCCAGGCCTTAAGGACTGCCCCAGGGCGCTCTTCCCGGGACACGGCGCGCAGCTCGGTGCCAGCATCTTCCGGCGAAATCGTATGATGCAGGTCGCGCTCGATGGCCAGGTTAAACCATTCCTGCGTTCGTGATTCGAGCTTGAATCCCATCCGGGCTGCGTAGCGCAGCACTCGGAGCAAACGCACGGGCTGGTTCGTAAAGCTGTGGATGGTGAGTGCGCGAACCTCTCCTCGCTCAATATCAGAAAGCCCGTTCGTGGGGTCAAGTAGTAATCCACGCGAAGCAGGATTCAGCGAAATCGCGATCGCATTCAACGAGAAATCGCGCCGTCGCAGATCTTCCATGATCGTGGACCAGCGGATCTCCGGCCGCGTGCCCGGCCGGACATAGTGGTCATCTCTTGCCGCGGCAATGCTTCCGTCGCAGTCGCCCGCGAAATTGACCTCGGCGTGGCGGAGTTTTTCGTCTTCGGAAGCAATCTTTGCGCCGCCTTTTTCGAGTTCACGGACGATCCTCGAAGGATTCCCTTCCACCGAGAAATCCAGGTCGCGCAACGATGCACCGGTGATGAGATCGCGCACCGTTCCGCCCGTCAGATACACATTAAGGCCCAAGGCGGCGGAGAGTTCCTGAACGCGCATCATCGCCGCGCGCTGTTCGGGCGATAGCCGGCTTTCCAGCAAGAACATGTAGTCTGGCATTGCACTCCTTCTGCTTCAGGATGTCCGCGCCGGACCGCCGCGAACCACCCGCGATGGGTATCCAGAGCCTGCCGCGCTACGCGCGCGGGTGATGCGCCTTGTAAATCTGCTTCAACCTCTCCTCAACCACATGGGTATAAATCTGCGTCGTGGATATGTCCGCATGGCCCAGCATGAGCTGAACCGACCGCAAATCCGCGCCGCGTTCCAAAAGGTGCGTCGCAAAACTATGCCGCAGCATGTGCGGTTTGATAGCAACTCGCAACCCCGCACGGCGCCCGTACGCCGACAAAATCTTCCAGACGCCGACGCGGCTGAGCGCGGTTCCTCTGCGATTCACAAAAAGCGTCGGACTGCTGGCTGATTTGCCTTTGCCACACAATAGTGGCCTTGCCTTGCGGAGATACTTTTCAACCATAACCAGCGCTTGGCGCCCGACGGGGACGATGCGTTCCTTGTCGCCCTTTCCGATGCAGCGCACGCAGCCAACCTTGGCGTCCACATCAGAGACTCGCAAGCTGATCAGTTCCGAAACACGCAGGCCCGTTGAATACAGCACTTCGAGCATGGCCCGGTCCCTAAGCCCGAGCGGTGTCTTTTCATCCGGTTGCTCGAGCAATCGCTCGATTTCTTCCAAGCGCAAGTAGCCAGGCAGTGTTCGCCGAATCTTTGGCGATTCCAGATTGACGGACGGATCGACGGAAATGAGCTCTTGAATCTGCGCGAAGCGGAAAAAATTCCGGAGCGTCACGAGTTGCCGCGCCACTGTCCGGCTTTCGAGCTTCTGCCGGTAAAGCCCTGCAAGAAAATCTACCAGGTCGTCCCGGCTGATTGCCTCAAGAGAAAGCTTTCGCTTGCGAGCAAAGGCATCGAATTTCACTAGGTCACGCTTGTAGGCGGAAACGGTATTTGAAGACAGTCCTTTCTCCACCTTCACATGTGTCAGAAATGACGAAATGGCCGCGGGAATTTCCATCAAGGCTCCACGTAGCCGCCCACACGGCGGCGGACCGCAATTCCGTACACTTCTTGAATCTCATGACACCGGAAAATCCAAGCTAGTGCCAGATAAAGGGCCGTCGCCCCAAGAATGAGGCCCGCAAAAACGAGCAGCTGGATCAGAAAACTCGAATGAATCGTGAATTCCGTGTAGCGCGCCCCCAGCCAGCAGGCTACTCCCATAATTCCCGCGCACAGAGAAATCTTCGAAAAGGACCTCAGGATGTCCAGGGTTCCCATCGAGCCATATCGCAAGCGGAAAATAATGAAAAGTGCGAAGAAATCAAAAAAACACGCAAGAGCCGTCGCCAATGCGGGCCCCCCGTTCTGCACCCGCTTAAAGAAAAACTGCAGAAATACAATGTTCAGAACTATGTTCATGACCATGGAGATGAAAGCCACAATTACCGGGGTTTTCGTATCCCTCGCTGAATAAAAGGCCGGCACAATCAGTTTTACGGAGGCCAGCGCCGGCAAGCCGATGGAGTAATAAAGAAGGGCGCGGGCCGTCAAGCGCGTAGAGGCCGCGACGAACTGTCCATGCTGGAACAGGACGCGGATGATTGGTTCGCGAAGGATCATCAAACCCAAAGCGGCCGGTACCGTAATGAACGCGACGATTCGAACGGAAAAAGCCAGCGTCTTCTTCAGCGCGCCATAATCATTGGCCGCAGCTTGATGCGACATCATGGGCAGAATGGCGGTGGCCACCGCAATCGCGTAACCGCCGAGAACCAACTCCATGACGCGGTCCGCGAGGTACAGCGCAGCAAGACTCCCTTCGGGCATCATACTGGCGGTAGCGAATCGTGTATCGATGAGCAGATTGATCTGCCCTATGCCGATTCCAAAAAGCCGCGGGACCATCAGTCGCGCCACGTCTCTAATGGCTGGATGGGAGAAAGAAATGCCAAAATTGAACTTCATTCCCTTTTGGACCAGCAGAGGTACCTGAATCAAGAACTGCAGGACGCCGCCGACGAGAACGCCCACCGCAAGAGCAGTGGCCGGATCCTTGAAATGTCGGTAGACGATCCCCACGGAAAAGAAAATGGTCGCCACATTCAGAAAAACAGGCGTTGCCGCTGGCAAGCCAAAAATGTCAAAGCAATTCAGGATGCCCATCGCCAATGCGGCCAGGGCAATAAAAAATAGGTACGGAAAGATGATGCGGTTTAGCTCCACGGCCTGCGCGCCAGCGATGTTTTTGCCCGCGAACAGGTGCACGACAGAGGGAGAAAAAACCATCCCCAGAATCGTGATGACAGCCGCAACCACGGCGAGCGTCCAGAAGAGTCGATTCGCGAACTCCCAGACTTCTTCCTTCGTCCTTTCTCGCATGTAACCGGTGAAGACGGGAATGAAGGACGCCGTCATTGAACCTTCAGCAACCAGCCTTCGGAATAAGTTGGGGATGCGATAGGCAAGTACGTAGGCGTCAGCAGCAGGGGTCGTGCCGAGGAGGAGGGCGATGCGTTGGTCACGCACATAGCCGAGGACGCGGCTAACCAAAGTGACTAGAGTTATGATGGAGGCCGACTTGAGAATCTGTTTTTTGTCCGTCAACGCGCAGAACTCCCGGCCTAACCCCAATGAAAACAATAAGTTGACAGGAAAAACCCGCTTAACATAACATACATCCTGCGAATTGGCAAATTGAGTTCTTCCCGGTCAGGGATGTACTAATTCTTTGAAAAACCGCACCCCAGCCTCTACGCACAAGAAAGTAATCGTCGTTCTTGCCGACAGGAAGCCTCTGCGAGGTTACTTGAATCCAGGACGCCTTGGGCAGGCAGACCCCGTCGACTTGCTGACGCCGGATGGCACACACCAGGAGATTCCCCTCTCCAAGATACGTTCTATCTACTTCGTGCGCGACTTTTCTGATGAGTTCGAGCCAGAGCGCAAGGCCTTTCTCAGCCGGCCCAAGTTGGATGGACTCTGGGTTCGCCTGCGCTACACCGATGGCGAAACTCTGGAAGGCCTGATACCGAACGACCTGATTTCGCTGCTCGATAATGGGGTGCAGATCACCCCGCCTGATCTGAACTCCACTACGGACCGCATCTTTGTGCCGCGGTCTGCCCTCTCCGAAGTCACAGTTCTCGGTGTTGTCGGCATCGCCCGCCGCAAGCCAGAGGCTGCGGCAGCTGCCGCTCAGTCCCGCCTTTTCAACGAATAAGCGCAACCGTCTATACTTCCTTCTTGGCGCTGTGCGAGACTCCCACCCAGCGTTAAGGAGCAATCTCCATGAAACTTTCCGAAGTCGCGCAGAAACTTGGATGCCGCCTTGAAGGCTCACCGGAAATTGAGATTCGCGGGGTCGCCGGGATCGAGCATGCCGAATCCGGCCAGCTCACTTTTCTTGCCAACCGCCGCTACTTTCCTCTTCTCAAGACCACGCGCGCCTCGGCGGTGCTTATCGAGGAAGGTGTCACCCTTGAGCGCGAATCAAGCCTACCGGCGCTTGCCACGCTCCGTTCACCGAATCCTTACCTAGCCTTTGCGCACGCCATCGAGCTTTTCTATCAGTCACCTCGGTATGTTCCGGGTATCCATCCGTCCGCCGTGATTGCCAAGACTGCCCACATCGGGGAGGGAGCACACATCGGCCCCTATTGTTTCATCGACGAAGAGGCGGTCATCGGCCGGAACGCCGTCTTGCATAGTTTCGTGACGATCTACCGTGGCGCTAAGATCGGCGACTACTTTTTCGCTCACGCGCATGCCATCGTTCGCGAATCCTGCCGTATCGGAGACCGCGTAATTCTCCAGAACGGGGCCATCATCGGGGGGGATGGCCTTGGCTTCGCGAAACAAAAAGATGGCACCTGGTACAAAATGGCGCAGTCCGGACCAGCCATCCTCGAAGATGACGTCGAAGTGCAAGCCAATACGTGCGTGGACCGCGCCACCGTAGGCGAAACTCGGATTGGACGCGGAACGAAGCTCGACGATCTTGTCCTGATCGGGCACGCCTCACAGATCGGCGAAAACACTATGATTTGTGGACAGACCGGTCTCGCCGGTTCGACAAGAATCGGCAACGGCTGCATCCTCGCGGGCCAGGTCGGAAGCTCTGGCCATCTGACCGTCGGCGACGGCGCCGTCATCACGGCGGGGAGCGGTATTCCCGGCGACGTGCCGCCCGGCGCAATCCATTCTGGAAAACCGGCAGTCGAGAACAAGCTATGGCTGAAGATTACGGCTGCTCTCAACCGTCTACCCGAGATGGTGAAGCGCGTCCGGGATCTCGAAGCGGAAATCAAAGAATTGAAGACCCGCTGATTGATTGCTGAAAATGCAGTCGGATCATTAAACGGCGCTGGGAACGGCCCCCGGAAAATCGAGCGGGCGCTGATCAGGCGGGAGGCCTGCGGCCATTGCGGTTCGAATGCGATCATTAAGCGCGTCGCGTTCCTCAAGCGAGTACTGGGAAGCATCAATGGGTTCCAGAAATTCCACCACAATCTCGCCCGGATGAATCACGAGGGAGCGTTTTTCCATCACACGATGTGCTCCTGAACACACCATCGGCACGACGGACACGCCAGCCTGTATCGCCATGACCGCCGCGCCCTTCTTGAACTGTTGCAGGCGTCCGTCCGGGCTCCTCGTGCCCTCGGGATAAATCAAGAATGACTGTCCCGCGCGAAGGGCCTCTGTTGCTTTTTCTACGCTGGTAATTGCAGAGTCTCGGCTTTTCCGGTCGACTGGTATGAAGCGCGCCATTTGGAACGCTTGCCCCACGATTGGCCACTTGAAAAGCGATGCCTTGAGCAGAATCGCAATCCGTCGCGGAATCGCCCCCACAACCGCCGGGGCATCCGCCGAGCTGGTGTGATTCGCTACAAAAAGGCAGGGCCCGGAAGGGATTCTCCCTAGACCCTCGACCCGGACTTTAACCCCTACAGCTCTGACGAAAAACACCACACCCTTCACGCCGGCCCAGTAGAGCGGGTCAATATGGTTCGTGAGCAGCGAATAGACAAGGAGCGGCGGTCCAACGAGCAGAATATAAATCGTCAGGAAGACGCCAATAAACAAAGTGCGGAGCATGAAACCTGCAGAACTTTCTCGATTCCCTCAGCGAAGGTCAATAGGAATCCAACGCAGCGTCGCTTTCTCACTGGGAAAAAGCAGGCTGCGTCTCTCCGTGAAGCAATCCTTCACGAATGCGCCGCGCCTTCTGCCCGGCGTGGCCATTTTCCTCCACTTGATAATACGTTTCTGCTACCTCGCCCAGGTGGATCTCCAAAGCAAATTCCTTTTCTTCTCGCCGAACCAAAAGACGGAGTAGGGACCCCGCGTTCTGCTCGCGTACCCATCGTTCCAGCCGCCGTGGAGGTTCCCCGCCATTCCATTTCACGATCACGTCCCCGGCCCGGAGCCCAGCCTGTTCGGCGATGCCTCCAGCTTCGACCGCGCGCACAACCAAGCCGAGACTTGCGTCGCGTCCCGTGTCAAATCCGAGCCCGGCCCGTTTGCGTTGCCTCTTGTCTAGCTGAAGACCCGCCAAGCCCAACACATGCTCATAGGGCAGTGGATCTGTTCCGGATACGTATTGCTGAAAGAACTCTTCGAACGATCCGCCGGTGATTTTCTCCGCGGTCAGGCGAATATCGAGGCTGTCCCGATAGAACCTGCCTTCTTTTGCGAAGTCCGAATTTAACGCGCGGAGCACATCATCGAGACTCTTCTCATCATTGGTCCGGTCTCGGATCAACAGATCGAGCAGAATGCCCAGAACCTGCCCTTTCGTGTAATAGGACACGCTCCTTTCCGGCTGGTTGTAGAGAGAATATTTCTCGAGCCATGCATCGAGGCTCGATTGCTCCGCACTTTGCCAGCGATTCGCGGGGCGTGCTTCGAGTTCTGCAATCTGCCCGCCTAGATCCTCGTAGAACCGCTGTCTGCTCCAAATGCCGGTGCGCACCAGAGTATACGAACCATACGTGCTGGTGACGCCTTCCGCGAACCACAACGCCCGAGTGTATTGTTCCTTCGTATAATCGACGGGTTCTAGCGAAGCTGGCCGAACGCGCTTTACGTTCCACAAATGGAAAAACTCGTGGGCTGCAACTCCCGGCAGAAACTCGTCCGACGGCACGGAGATTGCGGTCGAGTAGGCATGCTCCATACCACTGCCGCCCGCTCCAGCCGCGGCTTTGCCAATGTGAAAAATAAATGTGTAGCGTTTGAAGGGCGCACCATCCATGAGTTTGATCTGGTACTGACAAATGCGCGTCAAATCTTGCTCGACCTGCTTTTTTCTCCAGTTGTCGCCATGGATGACAACGGTAATCTGCGGCGAGACATCCGGCAAATCGAAATCTTCGAATTTCCCCGCTTCGACGGGTGCATCGACAAGTGCATCGTAATCCGCAGCACTCGCAGGGCAAGACGGCTGATCAAAAACCAGCTTGCACTCCTCAAGTAAGGCCCCTTCCGCTCGCCATTCCCTCGGAAAATCCATAATGGCCAGATTCACTTTTTCTTGCCGCCGGCCCACAACGTACATGAGGAGCATCGCGGGATTAAGGAAAGCATGGTCGCTGTTCAATTGGGACGCAAAAGGACCCGGTTCATCCCAGTAGGTAGCGTATTGGATCCTCACGGTCCCGGTCGCCGTAACACGCCACGTTAGCTTGTCGAGTTTTTCTATCGGAACTCTTTGTGCACCAACGAGTGCTTCTACCTCCTGCACATGGCTGCTGAAATCACGGATCTGGTAGAGCGCGTTCCATGCTGGCAACTGCACCATCACCGTGCCGGAAACATCGGGGATATGCATGGTGACGTGGAAGAGGTGATTCTCGGGATGTGCGAGCGAGACCTCGTAACGAATCGCGGCCCAACTCGTCGAAGAAAAAAGTGGGAAGTAGAACACGGCGAGCAAGGCGCGGATCATGCATCGTCGCTTGAATAAGGACAATTTCACCTGACGTGGGCCTCGGAAGGCAGTGCTACAGGCTGGGCCAGCCTCTTGAGCAGTTTTTCACACAGGCCATCGAAACTGCCGTTGGACATTACCAACAGCAAGTCACCCGCTTTGATTTCTCCCGCAAGATAGTCGGCAATCTTGTCGGCGCTCGGAAAAACATGGGCGTCCCTGCCAAGCCTGCGCACACTTTCCACAACCGATTCCGGATCCAGGCGGTTTTCGTCGCCAAGCTGTTGAGCCCTGAAGACTCCCCCCAGAACCACGCGATCGGCCTCAGCGAGCGCCTTCGGCAGCGACTCTTCAAACACCTTGCGTCGCATCGAATTCGAGCGAGGTTCGAGAATCGCCCAAAGCCTGCGGCCCGGCCATCTTCCCCGCGCCGCTTCGATCGTGGCGCGCACGGCTGTTGGGTGGTGCGCGAAATCGTCAACGACCAGAACTCCGTTGACCTCGCCCCTGACATCCATTCGCCGTTTCACACTGCGGAACGTGGCGAGCGCCTCTGCGATCGCCTCGGTTCCGATCCCCCGTCCATATGCCACGGCAATGGCAGCCATTGCGTTTAGCACGTTATGGCGTCCCGTGGCTGCAAGTTTGAACTCTCCCACCGGCTTGCCCCGATGCGTCACCCGGAAGCCCATGATTTCGCCCTCGACGCTTAGTTCGCTCGCGACCCAATCGTTTGCCGGTCCGAAGCCGTACGTTTCAACAGGGCAAAACGCCTTTTCAGCGGCGCGGCGCAACGCAGGACCGGAATCTTGGGTGTCGCCCCAAATGACGACTCGCCCGCTTCGCGGCACGAGGTTCACAAGACGCCGAAAGGCAAGTTCGTAGCTCGCAAAGTCCGCATAAATGTCCGCGTGATCGTATTCAAGCGAGGTAACAATCAGATCGTCTGGATGGTAGTGAAAAAACTTCGGCCCGCGGTCCCAGAAGGCGGTCTCGTACTCATCTCCTTCGAGGATGAATTCCCGCCCTCCTCCCAGGCCATAGCTCTTGCCGAAATTTTCGGCGACGCCGCCCACGAGAAAGTTCGGCTTCTTTCCCGCCGTTTGAAAAACCCACGCAAGCATCGCCGTCGTCGTTGTCTTTCCGTGCGTGCCACTCACAACGATGGAGTGGTGCCCAGGAAGAAATTCTTCCTCCAGAATCTCCGGCATCGAACGGTAAGGAATCTTCCGGTCGAGAACTTCCTCCAACTCGGGGTTCCCGCGCGCGATAACATTGCCGACCACCACGAGGTCCGGTACTGGTTGCAGATGCGCCGCATCAAAGGTATTGAAAAAAGAAATGCCTAGGCCCTCCAGCAGAGTGGAACCCGGCGGATAGACTCCTGAGTCCGACCCTGTAACTCGAAAAGCGCGCTCTCGCAGCATCCCCGCCAGCGGAGCCATCGCCGAGCCGCCGATTCCGATCACGTGAATATGTTTCGTTTCACTCATGCCACGACTGCCGGTTCGAGAATGTCGAGCACGCCTTCTCCCATGGCAATGAGACGCGCTCTTACGCCTAAGGGTATGGTCAGCATAGCCCGCGGCGTGTGGCCGACTGGTGCGCCAAAAACAATGGGGACGCCAAGCGGACCAAGGATCCGCGTGCACACATCGCGCACAGTCGGGCTGCGGGCGACGGGCGGCTCGCACTCGGGGAACTCTCCGAGCACGATTCCGCGAATGCCGTCCAATTTGCCCGCCTGCTTCAGATGCATCAAGGCACGGTCCACCTGCCACGGTTTCATGCCGCGGTCCTCAAGGACGAGAATCGCGCCTCGCGTATCCAGTTCCCACGGCGTTCCAAGCGTTGTCTCCACGAGCGTCATGCAACCGCCGAGAAGCGTTCCCTCCGCCTCACCGGCCCTGATCGCTTCTCCTTCCATCGGAATCGCCCAACCGCTGTCCGTCTTACTAACCGCTGCCAGGAAGGACTCTTCGTCGTATCCGCCGCGAACATCCGGCCCGGCATCGAGACCCGCCGCGACCATCGGTCCATGGATGGTCACCCATCCGCACCGCTGCCACAGGTAGACCTGCAGCGAGGTGATATCGCTGAATCCTATGACAACCTTGGGGTGCTGCAGGGTCGTTGCTAAATCTTCCTCCAGCAAGTAGTTTGAGCCGTAACCTCCGCGCACCGCGACGAGCCCTTCTACGCCATCCGCGGTAATGGCCCGAAGAAATCCCTCGCGCCGTTCAACCGTTGTGCCCGCAAAGTATTCCTCAGAAACTAAAACCTGGTAACTCTTAGCCTCGAAACCCAGGCGCTTCAATTCAGCCATCCCTGCACCCAACTTCAGCTTGTCCGCCGGTGAAGCGGGAGCAAATACAGAAAGCTGGGAGCCCCGAGCAAGTGCTTTGGGTTTTAGTGGAGCCGCAATAACACTGCTCATTCGTGGTGGCCTTCGAGCGGCACAACCTCGGTCATGATTCCCGGCCGGTTGAGTTGCGTGAGAATCGATTCCCGCTGCTTATGGCTGACGTCCACCTCAAACTCAACGATGGAGTTGGCCCCCAACATGGAGACGCGAAAATGCCGCATCGCAATTTTCAACTCGGATATCAATCGTTGCACCTCGGTCGCCACACTTTCCGCCTGGCTCGTCGTGACCCGGAAAACCAACACGCGCCTCTTCAGGTTAAGGCGTTCCGCGCACCATCCGACAACGACCAAGCCGAATATCACGAGGCCGGTCGCGTATGCTGCGACGGCGTAGAGCCCCCCGCCCGCCGCCATGCCAATGGCCGCCTCGGCAAAAATAGTGGCTGCGGTCGTCAGTCCTATAACGCCGCCCGCTTCTCGCAAAATCGCTCCGGCGCCCAGAAAGCCAATGCCTTGGACGATGTTCGAGGCAATACGTGTGCTGCCGGTATCCCCGAAGCGGTGGGCGATCTCGCCGGAAAGAATGGTGAAAAGAGCCGTTGCCAGGCAAACGAAAAGGCTGGTCCGGATACCCGCCGGGCGGCGGTGCAAGTCACGCTCGATGCCAATCAGGGCGCCGAGCGCTGCGGCGAGCGTCAAACGTAACAGAATCTCGTGGAGAGGAAGCATGGATGTCGCGGACCTAGGTCCGTCTGAGCGCGATTCTACTATTTACAATTTGAATTGCGTCAATTTCGCAAAGTGCCGTGCCCTCGCGTGTATCTCGCTGCGCTTGAGCGCCCGCAGCCGCTCTAAGCCGAATTTCTCAACCGCAAAGCTTCCGAGCACAGAACCATAAACCATCGCCCGGCGCAGCGCGGCGTCCGTCTTCTGACCCGCGCCCGCCAAGTAGCCCATGAAGCCGCCGGCAAAACTATCGCCCGCGCCCGTCGGATCGTGGGGTTCCTCGACCGGGAAAGCCGGCACGGAAAAGACGCCATTCTTATCCACCATCATTGCGCCGTATTCACCGCGCTTCACGACCAGCGTTGCTGGACCCATCTTGAAAATATGCTTCGCCGCCCGCAGAAGATTGTGCTCGCTCGAAAGCTCCCGCGCCTCGGAGTCGTTGATCATCAGGATATCCACGTGACGCAGCGTCTCCCGTAGCTCCGCGTTGCTTCGCTCGATCCAGTAATTCATCGTATCCAGGGCCGCCAGCTTGGGTTTTCCCTTCACTTGCTGGAGCACGCTGCGCTGCAGGTCCGGCGCAATGTTTGCCAGAAACACGTATTTCGAGCCGCGGTATTTCTCCGGCAGTTTCGGCTTGAATTCCGCGAAAACGTTTAGCTCCGTCGCTAGCGTTACGCGTTCATTCAGATTTTCCGAATAGCGCCCCGCCCAGAAGAATGTCTTGCCCGGCGCGTGCTCCAGCCCCTCTGTGTCAATGCGCCGCCCGCGAAATATTGCCGCGTCCTTCTCCGTAAAGTCATCGCCCACAATCGCCACAATGCTCACGTGGGCAAAAAAACTTGCCGCCACCGCAAAGTAGGTCGCTGCGCCTCCCACAACCCGCTCCACTTTCCCATAAGGACTCTCCAGCGCGTCAAACGCGACAGATCCAACGACCAATAAGGACACACTCGTCTCCTAGGAAATGTATTTCCCGATGATCGCTGCCAGGCGCTTTTTTGTCGCTTTCGGCACCAGCTTTGCATCGGTAACCAGCGAGTGCTGCAGCGCTGTGCCACATTTGCAGCTTCGTTCGGCAGGCATGGCTCGCACCGCCTCGCGCACCACGCGTTGCGCGTTCTCTGCGTTCTGATTTAGCGTCGCGATGATCTGTGAATAGGTCACCGAATCATGCTCGGGATGCCAGCAGTCGTAATCTGTGATCATCGCGAGAGAGCCGTAGCAGATTTCCGCTTCCCGCGCGAGCTTCGCCTCCGTCACGTTGGTCATGCCGATTACTTCGAAGCGCAACTGCCGGTGAACGTGCGCTTCCGCCAGTGTCGAAAACTGGGGTCCCTCGATGCACACATACGTTCCGCGTCGCTGTACTTTTACTCCGCAATGAACGCTGGCATCGCCGAGCACGCCGGACACCTGTGCGCAGGTCGGTTTGTCGAACGCAATATGCGCGACAAGTCCATCGCCGAAGAAGGTAGATACCCGCAGTTTTGTCCGGTCAAAAAACTGATCCGGGACAACAAATTCGCCCGGCCTCAGATCTTCTTGCAGTGAACCCACCGCGCTCACGGAAATAATGCGTTCGACCCCGAGCAACTTCATTGCATACACGTTGGCCCGAAAATTAATCTCGCTGGGCAAGATGCGATGCCCGCGGCCATGCCGCGCCAGAAACGCGACGCGCTTCCCTTCCAGCCTGCCTAAGACGATCGCATCCGAGGGGTCTCCAAACGGAGTCTTGACACGAATCTCGCGTGCGTCCGTCAACCCGCCCATCGCATAAATACCGCTCCCGCCGATGACACCGATGGTTGCTTTCGGCTCTCCAGTCGCGCGCTTCGTCGTCTTTGTTTTCGTTGCCGCCATTCCTATTCTCCGTCGCGTTTTATGGTCTCGATCACCTGCTCAGTATTTCAATTTCTCCCCAGTGGAGGTTTTTAGCCGTCCAGGCCGCTCCCTGCCAAAATTTCCTTCACCGCGGCGAACGGGTCTTTTTTCCGCTGTGCCACTTCAGAAGCGAGCTCCTCCAGCCGTCTTTGGCCATCAGCGCCGCCGAGTACTTTCTCAAGCAGACGTGACTCCAGGAGTTCCAGCAGCCGTTTCTTCCAATGTTCGATGTGTTTGCGTTGGCGCTCCCCGCTCGATTCAAAGTGTTGCCTAAATTTCCCAATCGTCTCCGCCAGCGTGTCGATCCCCTTACTCTCGGTAGCGACCGTTCGCACCACCGGTGGATGCCAGCCATCGCGCGGCATTACCAGCGAAAGCATTGCCAGAAGCTCTTGCTCGAGCCGGTCCGCTCCCTGCCGATCGGCCTTGTTCAAAACAAAAATATCGCCGATCTCCATCAGTCCGGCCTTCATGTTCTGAATATCATCGCCTAGGCCCGGTACCATCACCACGAGCACGCAATCCGCCAGGCGCACGATGTCCACTTCGTCCTGCCCCACTCCCACTGTTTCTATCAAAACCTGTTGTTTCCCGGCTGCGTCGAGCAGCAGCGCAACTTCTGCCGTCGCCCGTGCCAGCCCCCCGAGAAATCCCCGCGTCGCCATTGAGCGGATGAACGTCCCGGCATCGCCCGCGTGGCCCTGCATCCGGACGCGATCGCCCAGTATCGCTCCGCCCGAATAGGGGCTTGTGGGATCGACCGCGATCACGCCAACTTGCTGCTGTTGTTTGCGGTAGTGTGCCGCCAGCCGATCCGCCAGTGTACTCTTGCCGGTTCCCGGAGTGCCTGTAATGCCTGTTAGATAGGCTCTGCCCGTATGCGGAAAGAGCCGTCGAAGCAATTCTTCCGCTTCCGGCCGATGATTTTCGATTGCCGTGATAGCGCGCGACATCGCCCGCACATCACCCGTGCGCACCTGTTCCGCCCAGTTCTCAATAGGCAGGGACATAGCTTTCCTGTGGAACTCTCGACGAGGCCAGACGCATCACCCTATTATTTCTTGCCGAGTAGCTGGCGGGCAATAACCAACTTCTGAATCTCGCTGGTGCCTTCTCCAATCGTGCAAAGCTTCACGTCGCGGTAATATTTCTCCGCCGGATAATCCTTGATAAAGCCATAGCCTCCGTGGATCTGCACGCATTCGTTCGCCACGCTCACCGCGACTTCGCTCGCAAACAGCTTCGCCATGCTCGCTTCCCGCGTAAAGCGCCTATCCTTTTGATCGGCCAGCCACGCCGCTTGGTACACCAAAAGCCGCGCCGCTTCCACTTGCGTGGCCATGTCCGCCAGCTTGAACTGAATCGCCTGAAACTCACTGATAGCCTGGCCGAACTGCTTCCGCTGCTTGGCATAACGGGTCGCGGCCTCGAGCGCTCCCTGCGCCATCCCCAGCGCCAAAGCGGCAATCGAAATCCGCCCGCCATCGAGAATCTTCAAGCTGCCGATAAAGCCGTCCCCTTCAGGCCCAAGTATGTTCTCCTGCGGGACCCGGCAATCCGAGAAAATCACCTCGGAAGTATCGCTCGCGCGCATCCCCAGCTTGTTTTCCTTTTTCCCAGGCCGGAATCCGGCCATCCCCTTTTCCAGAATAAACGCGCTGATGCCGTGAGATTTTTTCGCTTTATCCGTCACCGCCATCGCCACGCAAACATCCGCGTAGTGCCCGTTCGTCGTGAACGTCTTCGCGCCGTTCAGAACCCAATGGCCCCCATCGCGCACCGCCGTTGTCCGGGTGCCTCCGGCATCCGACCCGGCCTCGGGCTCCGTCAACGACCACGCGCCGATTTTCTTGCCCTGCGCCAGCGGCACCAGGTACTTCTTCTTTTGCGTCTCGCTTCCGAATTTGAAGATGTGATTGCTGCACAGCGAATTGTGAGCGGCGACAATTAAGCCCACCGATCCGTCCACGCGGGCCAACTCTTCGATCGCAATCACATACTCGGTGTAACCAAGCCCCGCGCCCCCATACTCTTCAGGAAAGATGACGCCCAGCAGCCCCATCTCTCCGAGTTTCGGCATGATCTCCTGCGGGAAGTGCGACGCCTCGTCCCACTCCATCACATGCGGTGCGATCTCTCCCTCCGCGAATTCCCGCACGCTGCGGCGGAGTTGCTCCTGCTCGTTTGTAAAATGGAACTCCACGATCTCCTCAATAACCTATAGATTTGTGCAATAGCCAACCAAAGTTAAATTTATCCCATAGGATACACCCGTGCCAACTTATACCGGGGCATGTGTCTACTGCGGTTAACGGCTGGAGCGGATACTCTCCCGCCATAAGTCTTCACCGCGCCGGCCCCCTCTTTTGCTACACTGCCCGCCATGCGGCGCCGTCAGTTCCTCACTCTATCCGCTGCCAGCCTTGGCGGCGTGCTTGTTTTTTCGCTGGACCGGAAAAGCTCTCTGCTCACGGGGCAGGACAAACGCCTGCGCATCCCTCTCCGCTTCTTCGACGAATCGGAGGCTCTCATCGTCGCCGCCGCGGCGTCCCGTATTTTCCCGAGTGACGATTCCGGTCCGGGCGCGCGGGAAGCCGGCGTCGTCATTTACATCGACCGGCAGCTCGCAGGCCCCTACGGTCGCGACCGCTTCCGATACAGCCAAGGCCCCTTTGAGGACGCTCCAGCGGAATTCGGTTATCAAGGGAAAGCCACCCCACGCGAAATCTACCGCGAGGGGTTGAAAAATCTAAAAGGTTTCGACCGCCTCGCCCTCGAAGAACAGGACGCGCGTCTTCAACAGATCGAGTCTTCTCTCTTCTTTTCACTTCTCCGCCGGCACACCATCGAAGGAATGTTCAGCGATCCGATTCACGGTGGAAACATTGACATGGTGGGATGGCAGCTCGTCGGTTTTCCCGGCCCGCGCATGAGCAACTACGACGATATTGACAAGCACTTCGGCGAAGCGTTCCGCCCCAAGCCGGTTAGTCTCCGCCAGGTGACCGGCATCGACGTCCGCCCCAGCGAGGACGAGAAATGAAAACTCTGCCCGCTGTGGACGTCGTGATCGTGGGTGGCGGATGGACCGGCCTGCTCATGGCCAAAGAACTTGGCTCGCGCACCGCACTCTCTGTCGTCGTGCTCGAGCGCGGGGGACCCCGCAAGACCGAGGACTACTCCACCGATATGGATGAACTCGACTACGCGATTCGTTTTCGCATGATGCAGGACCTATCGCAGGAAACGGTTACCTTGCGGCACTCCCCGAGCCAGCGCGCTCTTCCGCTGCGGCAGCATGGTTCTTTCCTCCCCGGTTCCGGTGTGGGCGGTGCGGGCGAACATTGGGCTGGGGTGTTTCCTCGTTTCGTTCCGGATAGTTTTGAATTGCGCTCGCGCACCATTGAGAAGTATGGTGCGGGGAGATTGCCGGATGACCACTCGATTCAGGATTGGGGCATCACCTACGACGACCTGGAGCCGCATTACAGGCGCGCTGAATTTCTGCTCGGCATCTCCGGCAAAGCAGGCAATCTGCGCGGAACACGCATTGACGGCGGCAACATCTTCGAAGGCTGGCGCAGCACCGAATACCCGACCCCTCCAACCAAGATACCCTACGTCTCCTCCCTTTTCCGCGAGGCCGCAAAATCGCTCGGTTACCACCCTTATCCCATGCCCGCTGCAACCCCGAGCATCTCCTTCACCAATCCCGATGGTGTCTCCCGGCCGGGTTGCACCTATTGTGGGTTTTGCGTTCGTTTTGGCTGCATGATTGGCGCAAAAGCACAGCCTACCAACACGCTCTTGCCGGTCATACAAAAACAAAAAAACGTCTCCATTCGCACGGGAGCGTGTGTCCGTCGAATCATTCGCGACGGCGCTCCTCCCAATGCACAGGTCCGAGGCGTCACTTACGTGGATGCTTCCGGAGAGGAAATTTTCCAGCCGGCTGGATTGACCATCCTGGCTTCTTGGACCCTCAACAATACCCGGCTGCTCCTACTTTCCGGCTTGGGAGAATCCTATGATCCCGCAACCGGAAAAGGCGCCGTAGGCCGCAATCTGACTCACCAGGTGTTACTACCCGCGGCCACAGTTTTTTTCGAAAAACCGCTGAATCGCTTCATGGGTGCCGCGGCCGCTGGGATTCGCATCAGCGACCTGGACGGGGATGCATTCGATCACAGCCATCTTCCCTTCTTACGCGGAGGGAGTTTCGCAGTTCTTAACATCGGCAGCGGGCCTATCGCCAATTTTGGCGTGCTGCCGCCGTCCGTAAAGGCTCGCTGGGGGTCGGATTGGAAAAAGGCGGGGCTCCATTACTACGACCGCACCGGCAGCATCGGCTTCGACGGCGAACACTTGGCCTATAAAGGCAACTACATGGACCTCGATCCCACCTACAAAGACCGGGCGGGCGACCCGCTCTTGCGTTTGACACTCGACTGGCGCGACAACGAACGCAAAATGGCGGAATTCGCGACGGCAAAAGGAGTGGAGCTGGCCCGGGCCATGGGCGCGAAAGAAATTCTTCCCTTCCCCGGCTTGCGCAACTACGACGCTACGCGATACCAGTCCACCCACATACAGGGCGGCACAATCATGGGTTCCTCACCCGATCACTCGGTGGTGAATCCCTATCTGCAACAGTGGCAATTTTCAAATCTCTTTATCCTGGGCGGTTCGACCTTTCCGCAAAACGCAGCCGCAAATCCGACACCGACGATCCTCGCACTCACCTACCGCACCGCCGACGCCATCGTCGATCGCTACCTAAAACAACCGGGCCCTCTGGCTTAATCCTCAATCGGTTCGCCTCACTCTCCAGGAATTACCACCCCACTGGATAGCCGTTCGCGCGGTTCTGTTCATACAGCCAATTCTTCAGCGGTGCGAAATAATCGGCCAGCGCCGTTGCGTCAAGCTGCCTCTCCCCCGTCAAGGTCTCCAATGCCTCTGGCCACGGCTTGCTCTGCCCCATCGCCAGCATCTTATTCAGCCTGTCGCCTGCGGCTCTATTCCCGTAAATCGAGCAGCGATGCAGCGGTCCTTGATAACCAGCTTCGCGGCAGAGAGCTCGCTGAAATTGAAACTGCAAAATACTCGCCAGAAAATACCTCATGTACGGAACATTCCCAGGAACGTGGTACTTCGCGCCGGGATCGAAATCCTCCTCGGTTCGCTCCACAGGTGGCGCGACTCCCTGGTACTTCCGGCGCAGTTCCCACCACGCCTTGTTGTATTCCTTGGGCTTCACCTGCCCCGAAAAAACTTCCCAGCGCCACTTGTCCACCAATAGCCCAAACGGCAGAAACGCAACCTTCTCCAAGGCCTTCTGCAGCAGATAATCAATGTCGCCCGAAGCCGGCGGCACCGTATCGATCAACCCAATCTGCTTGAGGTACTCCGGCGTGACGGAGAGAGCGATTGTATCGCCTACTGCCTCATGAAATCCGTCATTGGCGCTGTTTTGAAAGAGTGGCGGCTGCGTGTTATACGCGCGCTGGTAGAAATTGTGTCCCAATTCATGGTGGATCACGCGGAAATCTTCTTCCTTAATCTGAATGCACATCTTGATTCGCAAGTCTTCCTTCGAATCGACATCCCAGGCACTCGCATGACACACCACGTCGCGGTCCGCTGGCTTCGTGAACAGTGATCTCTCCCAAAATGTCTTGGGCAGCGGCGCAAATCCTAGCGACGTAAAAAACGTCTCTCCGTAACGCGCCATCCCATTCGCATCCGTATGCCGGTTTTCCAGAATCTTCGTCAGGTCATAGCTCGCCGCCGGCTTCGGCGAATCCATCAGCGCATAAACGTTGTTCCACTCCTGGCTCCAGATATTTCCTAACAGGTGAGCGGGGATCGGCCCGTTTACCGCGACCAGCTCATTTCCGTATTTCCTGCGGAGCTGCCCGCGCACATACGCGTGAAGCGACAGATACAGCGGTTTTAACTGTTCCCACAGCCGGTCCGCCTCCTTCGCAAATTGATCCGGCGGCATGTCGTAATTCGAACGCCACAGCGCGCCCACGTCGGAATATCCCAACTCGCGCGATCCCTGATTTCCCAGTTCCACCATCCGTACGTACCGTTGCCGCATCGGGGCGCCAATGGCGTGCCATCCGATCCACGCGCGTTTCAGCTCTTCCGCATCGCGGCTCGTCGCCATCAACTTCTCCACCGCGGTTACGTCCAAGCATTTCCCCTGCTCGCCCTCCGGGCACCATTTCCCTTTTCCGTAGTCTCCGTCAAGCGACGCCAACACCTGCGCCAGTTCCTTCTGAGACTTCGGATTATCCGGCGCAGGGAATCCCGTCGCCAGTTCCAATAGCAGCCGCTTCCGAGCCAGGTCAGGTGTCAAAACCAATCCGTCGAAACGGTGGGCTTCTTTTGCGTACTTCGCGCTGGCCGTATTCAGCGCCTCACTCGCTTCTGCAGCAATCTGCTCCGTGTCATCAGTAATAAAATTCTCCTGCACCCAACCGGCTCGCGAAGCCTTCACTCCCAGTTCAAACAAACGCTGCTCCGCGTCCTCGATAAATTTCTGCGCCTCCGCCGCCGTAGCGGTGGCCTTACCTGCGCCCTTTGCAGCCGGTGCCGGTTTTGCCTCCGCTTCCCCCGCCAGAATTAAAATCGCAAATACGCAAACAAAAACAAGCCGCCGTTTCATTCGTTTCCTCCTCATGCCCCCGCCTTTTGCGTTTTGCCCACAACTTCTCTCAACACTGCGATCGCCCGCTCGATCCCTGCCCGGTCGACATCGCAGTGCGTCACAAATCGCACCGAGTACGGTGCCGTGTCCAGCGCCCAAATTCCGTGTTTCTGCAGTGCTTCGCAAAGTTCGATCGCCGTCTTTCCGCTCTTCGCGCAATCGAAAATGACGATATTGCTGCGCACCTTCGCGGGATCGATGCTCAATCCTCGAATTCCGGCGATTCCCTCCGCCAGCCGCCGCGCATTTTCATGATCGATGTGCAGCCGTCGGGGCGATTTTTCAAGGGCCACGACTCCCGCCGCCGCAATCACCCCCGCCTGCCGCATCCCGCCGCCAAACATTTTTCTGTAAATGCGCGCCTTATCAATGAACGCGCGCGACCCAACGATCATCGATCCCACGGGCGCACCCAGTCCCTTCGAAAGGCAGAACATCACGGAATCAAACTTGCTCGTCATTTGCGCGACTTTTTCCCCCAGCGCCGCCGCTGCGTTAAAAACTCGCGCTCCATCCAGGTGAATCTTTAACCCGGCTGCGTGGACGTGATCGCAGATCTCCTCGGCTTGCGCCGTTGGATAGAGCGTCCCGCCCGCCATGTTGTGGGTATTCTCCAGGCAGACGAGCGCCGTCTGCGAGTCGTAATAAATTACCGGCCGGATGACCGCTTCGATCTCTTTCCAAGTCAGAATGCCGTCCTCGCCGCGCGCGACTCGCGGCATGCACCCCGCAATCGCCGACATCGACGCCAGCTCATACAGATTCACGTGGCTGCGTTCCTCGCAGATCACCTCATCTCCATGATGCGTCCAGATTTTGATCGCGATGAGGTTCCCCATGCAGCCCGTCGGAACGAACAGCGCCGCCTCTTTGCCAAACATCTCCGCCGCCCGCTGTTCCAGGCGATTGACCGTGGGGTCCTCCCCGTACACGTCGTCGCCAACTTCCGCGTCAGCCATCGCCCGGCGCATTTCCGCCGTTGGCCGCGTGACCGTGTCGCTCCGCAGGTCGACAACGCCCTCCATGCCTTTCACGTCGTCCGGATCGCTCCGCATTCCCGTCTTCGCTATCGTGCCGCTCACGTCCCCGGTCCCCCTTTGCTCCTTCAGTGGAGCAATTCCACAAATACCTCATTCGAAACACTCAGCCGCGACGCCGCCAGGCGCACCACGTTGCCATGTCTCTCCACCAACCCCGCCGATGCCAACGGTTCGAACCGCGCCGCCAACTTCACGCCATACTCCCGCTCAATCCGCGAAAGGTCGATCCCCTCCAGTTGCCTCAATCCGAGGAACAGCTCTTCGTCGAGCGCCTGCTCAGGGGTCACCTCTTCATGCTGTTCGACGGGCAATCGCCCGCTCTGCAGCGCGCTCACGTAAGCGGCCGCGTCGTGCGCATTCGCCCATCGCTCCGTGCCGGAAAACGAATGCGCCCCCGCGCCAAATCCCAGGTACGGTTCGCGCCGCCAGTACTTTAGGTTGTGCCGCGATTCGAATCCCGGTTTTGCCCAGTTCGAAATCTCGTAATGGTGATAACCAATCCTGCCCAGCGCATCTTGCGCTGTCTCATAAAACTCCGCCATCTCATCATCGCTAGGCAGCGCGCCCGCGCTGTACCGTGTTCCGCCTTGCAACACTTCTTTCCCCAGCCGGCTTCCTTCATCAATTTCCAGCAGATATACCGACACGTGTTCCGGCGCAAGCGCGGCCAATTCCTTGAGCGATTCGCTCCAACTTTGCTTCGTCTGGTGCGGCAGTCCCGCAATAAGGTCAACGCTTATATTCTGAATTCCTGCTTCCCGCAAAATCGGGGACGCGCGATGGATATCCGCGCGCCGGTGCATGCGCCCTGCGGTTACAAGTTCTTTGTCGGAAAAGGATTGCGCTCCGAGACTCACGCGATTAACTCCAGCGCGCACCCATGCGGCTGCTTTTTCCGCTTCGATCGTCTCAGGATCGGCTTCCAGCGTCACTTCAGTGAGTTCTACGCAAAAACTCTCTCGAATCGCATCCAGCACGTTTTGAAGATTCCGTACATCCAGCAGGCTCGGCGTCCCGCCGCCCATGTAAACCGTATCCACGACCGCCTCGCCAAAAGTCTGCGGCAGAACGATCCCGCTGGAGCCGTAGTGCCTTCTGTATTCACGTATTTCGCCGCACACCGCATCCGCATACGGCGCAAACCGCGCTGAGGAAACCACTCCCGTATGGAAGTTGCAATAGGTGCACTTCGTCTGGCAGAACGGCACTTGGACGTAGACGCCGACGCGCATCATCACCTGAAAACTCTAGCACATACGATATGCCTCGGGCGCAGAAGGCCCATAGTCTCGCACGGTCATCCTGAGGGCATCCGACGAGGATGCCCGAAGGACCTCAACGTCTACTTCACGTCCAATTTGCTGGGCGTGCCTCGCGGCTTGACTCTGGGCCCCTCCCCGCACGCTATACTTTTTTGGCGGCAATCAGTCCGTAAACAAACCTGCCCGAGGCGAACCCCGCCCTCATCGCCCGGAACGCTTTCAGATAATGAACAAACTCCGATCCATTTTTGGCGGCAATTCCCCAGAACTTTTTGTTCTTGATGATGTCCAGGCAAAGGTCCCAGGTCTTGGCGCAATTCTTGTTCAAAATCTCGCTCTTCATAATCTTCAAGTCACTCGAGACCAGCAAAGTTTCGTATTCTTCCATGGTCTGCAATTCCACCAGCATGCCTTCCTCAATCGGCCGCAGGAATTTCTCGTACTCGCCTGGCTTGAGATTCGCCTTTTTGAACCAGTCGGTGATGGCCAGCGTTCCACTTGGCTTCAATAATTTTGCGGCAGAAGCAAAAAATCTTTCTTTGTCCTGATAATGCGCTATGGACTCTACCGACCACACCACATCAAACAAGGTGTTGAATTCCATGGCCTCCGCGTCCATCAGGAGGAATTTTGCGTTTACGCACGCTTTCCGGGCCGCTTGATTCGCGGCCTCCACTTGAACCGGCGAAATCGTAATCCCCGTCGCTTCCGCTTGGTAACGTTTCACCAGATAAATGCTGCTGCCGCCGAACCCGCATCCCGCGTCAAGAATCTTCCCGCCCGGGGTGATGTTCGCCGTTTGCGCCAGATGCTCGATCAGCTGAACCTGTGCCGTTTCCTTTGTTTCATCCCCGCGAATCCAGTAGCCATGATGCAGGTGCTCGCCCCACAAGGTCTGGTAATACGGACTCACCCGGTCATAGTGATCCCTGACCTTTGCCTTATCGTTGTAGCGGGTCATCGCGCCATCATGCCGCAAATTTTCGAAACTGAGCAGGGGGATCCCGCCCGCCCCGAGCGTCTGCCTTACGCGGCGGCAGAGCGATGCGACGCCACTGCTCTCCACTTCCCATTCCGCTTGATGAAGGTGTCCGTGAATATAATCTTGGGGGCAAGCGCCTGGCCTTTGAAGTTCCCGGCTTGCGCGGCGCTGCCGGTCACAACTGCCGCATAACCGTAAACGTGCACCTGCATGTCGGAAAGCTTTATAGACTCAAGCTTCAGCTCACCTGATTTCAAAACGGAAAGCACGCCTTGTTTGTCGCTCCGCTGGCTGTGCTCATCCGTGTCCACGTAAGTATCGGCGAAGATGGAATCCAAGGTCGCGGTGTCGGAATTCACCAGAGCGCCTACCCACTTGTTCTCCAGAGCTATAAGCGCCTGCGCGGTGGCGTCGGTTGCCTCTGCCGGCGGTTTCTCCTGCGTCTGTGCGGGCGCAAGAACGCCCATGGCCAGCAGTAGGACGGTGATTGTGTGCTTCATCAGCTTCCCTCCCAGACGCGGATTGTGGACTCGGCGCGCGTCGGGCGTCAAGGCGGGTGGCCCTCGCACCCGGCCCACCCGAAGTCATGCCAAACACTTGAAGTCCGCCGCCCGCCTTTTGACTAAAGCCGGTTGAAATTGCTCCCTTGAGCGAGCAAAATGAGCCGCCTGTGCCTATGGCCGCTACCGCAGCCGCCGGTCGCAGGACGCTCACCGACGCGCAGCCCCTCGGGCTCTGCGGCGATCACTTTTTTTGCTTGAGAAATCTCTGCCTTCTTCGCCGGAGACTCGCCATGAAAACGATCACGCGCACATCTGCACCACAATCCTGCGCACGCTTCGCCGCAGTCTTCGCGTGCGCCTTGCTCGCCGCGCACACCGCCGCCGCGCAAGGCTTCACCGTCGAGCAGGTCATGAGCTCGCCGTTCCCCGACAATCTGGCGGTCGCCGCGCGCGCGCCGCGTGTCGCCTGGGTCTTTGACTCGAGGGGTGTGCGCAACGTCTGGGTCGCCGACGCGCCGGGCTTCGCCGCCCGCCAGGTTACGCACTATTCCGACGACGACGGCATGGCCCTCGCCAGCCTCCGGCTCACTCCCGACGGCCGCACCGCCGTCTACTCGCGCGGCAGCGAACTCAACTCCGCCGGCGAAGTCGCCGATCCCACGAGCAACGTCACGCGCCCGAACCAGCAAGTCTGGGCCGTGGACGTGGACAAGGGCGAGCCGCGCTATCTCGGCGAACTGAACTGCGCGCGCGAAGGCTGCGAGGACATCGAGCTTTCACCCGATGGCGCGATGGCCGTCTGGGCCGCGCGCGGCCAGCTCTGGGTCGCGCCGATTTCCGGGGCCGTGCCCGCGCATCAGCTCGCCTTCGTGCGCGGCGAAAATGATTCGCCGCAGTGGTCGCCCGACGCCGCCGAAATCGCCTTCGTCTCCCATCGCGGCGATCACAGCTTCATCGCCACATACAATTTCGGCCGCGAATCGCTGCGCTACTTCGCTCCCTCCGTGGACCGCGACGCCATGCCTCGCTGGTCACCCGACGGCATGCAGATCGCTTTCGTCCGCATTCATGGCCTCGAGGAGCGTCTCCCGATTCTTCAGATTCGCCCCAATCCCTGGGCCATTTACGTCGCTGACGCCGCAACCGGCGAGGCCCATGCCATCTGGCGCAGCACCGAAGAACTCACCGGCTCGCTTCCCAATCTCACCGAAAACGAATCCTTCCACTTCGCCGGCAACCGCATCATTTTCGCTTCGGAGCAGGATGGCTGGAACCATCTCTACTCCATTCCTTCCGCCGGCGGCCCCGGCACTCTTCTCACTCCCGGCAATTTCGAAGTCGAAGACGTCGCCATCTCGCGGGATGCCCGCTCGGTCATTTACTCCTCGAACCAGGACGACATCGACCGCCGCCACCTCTGGCGCGTCCGCGCCGATGGCGGCAAGCCCGAAGCCCTCAGCAAAGGCGAAACCCTGGAGTGGTCTCCCGCCGAACTCGCTGACGGCCGCACCATCGTCTGTCTCGGCTCGACCGCCACCTCCCCGGCCATGCCCTATCGACTGACTTCCTCGGGACGCGAGATGCTCGCCACCTCCCAGCTTCCCGCCGAATTTCCCGCCGCGCAGCTCGTCATGCCCAAGCAGGTCACCTTCCTTGCCGAGGATGGCCTGACGATTCACGGCCAGCTTTTCGTTCCGCGCGGCCGCATCTCGCCTGGCCCGGCGCTGCTCTTCATGCACGGCGGCTCGCGCCGCCAGATGATGCTCGGCTTTCATTACATGCAGTACTACCACAATGCCTACGCCGAAAATCAGTACCTCGCCTCCCGCGGCTTCGTCGTCCTCTCGGTCAACTACCGCACTGGCATCATGTACGGCCGCGCCTTCCGCGAGCGCGAAAAAGGCGGCCCGCGCGGCGCCGAGGAGTATCAGGACATCGTTGCCGCCGCAAAATATCTCCAGACATTACCGATTGTGGATGCCAAGAAGATCGGCCTCTGGGGCGGCTCGTACGGCGGCTTTCTGACTGCCATGGGTCTGGCGCGCAATTCGGATATTTTCGCCGCCGGCGTGGACTTCCACGGCGTGCACGATTGGTCCGCGCGCGGCATCTTCCGCGGCTCCGGCGCGCAGGAGCCCGGCGGCCCTCCCGATCGCACCGAGGCTATGCGCCTCGCGTTCGAGTCTTCTCCCAACGCTTCCATCAGTAAGTGGAAGTCACCCGTGCTCTTGATTCAGGGTGATGACGACCGCAACGTGGACTTCAGTCAGATGGTGGACCTCGTCCAGCGCCTCCGCGCGCAGAAAGTTCCTTTCGAGCAGATCGTCTTCCCCGACGAGATCCATGATTTTCTGCTGTGGCGCTCCTGGGTCCGCGGCTACAAAGCCGCCGCAGACTTCTTCGACCGCGCCCTCGTCAAAGCCGCCCCCCTCCCCACCGACAACTGACCATCCGGCAAGGATGGTCATCCCGAGGAACGCGGTGACGAGAAATCTCTCTGTCCCGCGAACGGTCGTCATCCTGCTTGCCCTGAGCCCAGCCGAAGGGAGCGTAGTCGAGGGAGGGGTGAACGGCAATGGGGCGGGATGAACGGTGCGAGCGGCGGCAAGACGAACAAGAAAAAACAAAGTCAAAAGCCGCACCCTCTAAAAAAACGAAACACCAATAAGGATGCGCCACCCAATTCAAAAGCCTGTCCCACCCGCCCAGCGTCTCATTGCGCTAAGGGTGCTCCGCTCGCCGAGCGGCGTGCCCGAACGACCAATCCAAGGGTCGAGTTCTCAGAGCGACCCAAAATCAGGAATTCAGGGTTGCGCTTCGACCAGCTTCCAGGTCGGGTCGGGGTCGTACTCGGTCATTGCCGAGGCGAGCTTGCCGGTGTTGGGGCCCAGGTTTTTCTCATAGACACGGCCCTGCTGATTAATGATGAAGGTCATTACGCCGGAATTGCCCCATTTGTCGGGATAGGCGACGAGCGCGTACCCGGCGATCATGTTGCCATTGATGAGGTAGCTGTATTTTCCTCCAGGCGCATGGGGTCCCTGGCGAATGAGGATCTTGAAGTAGTAACCGTGATACGGCGCGCGGTCGAACGCAGTTTGCTCTTTCTCCGAGCCTCCCTTTCCCGCCGCATCGGGTGATTCCTGCTTGGAGATATAGCCTTCCGCTGAGGCTGCCGCGATCAATTTGCCCAGAGGACTGGGATTTTGGCCTTCCGCAGTTTCCCAATACAAGCCGTCGTGCTTGCCTGGTGTGCTGATGAGCTTCCGCGCATATTCGGCGACACCGTCGTGATCCCAATCGCCTTCGGTGTAGTACTCCCACTGGGCTACGGCGTAAGCGCGGCTCGTGGCAATGGCGGACAATTCATTTTCGCCAACGCGCCGGTTTATGACTTCGTCTAAACCCGCTTTGGTATCGAAGAGCCACTTTCCGTCCTTTTGAACCAGGGGGACGGGTGTGGGCCAGTTGTCGCTGCCGACAGTGATGGTGTACTTGTTGTCGTTGACCTTCTGAAGTTGCGCAGATTCCTGCACGGCGCTGGCAAATTCCCCGAGATCCTTGTTATCTTCCACCTCATCGCCGGAGAGTAACTGGTCGTAATCTGGACCAAATAGTTTCGCCAGAGCAGTGCGGTCTTTGTCCTTAGCAGCGGCAACGAGCGCCTGCAGGGCTTCGTCTGGTGAAGCGAAGGTAGCTTGGACGGAGGCAGACACCACCGACTGAGCCTGGGCAGCAGGCGCAGCGCCGAAAAGCCCTGCGGCGAGAACCATCGTCGCCGCCAAGAAAGAGGCGAAGAAGTATTTCGTTGTAGACATCTGCCGGCTCCCCTCCGTGAATTCGCGTCGCATCATGATTTCCTTTTTCATGGCTTCCTCCCCCCGCCACCGCGTGGGGCAGGTGCGGGCCTGCTTTGCGCTCTCGGCTGAGGAGCGGAGCGTTGAGGAGCGGAGCGTTGCGGAGCAGAGCGTTGCGGGGCAGATTGCTGGCGGCTAACCTGGCCGCGTTGACTGGCGGCGCGCGGGTTGAAATTGCCTTCGTTGGGACTAAAGGTATGCGGGGTGGGCCGAGTCATTTGTGACTGAGGAGCCTGGCGAACCTGCGGTTGCTGGCCCTGCTGCCGGGTTTGCGGCTGCTGTTGGTTGGGACGGTTTTCAACGCGCTGCGCCGGCGCAGGCGCGGGCCGCTGCTGGCCGCTTGCCGGACGATCATTGCGGACATTGTTATCGCGGCCGCGGTACTGATCGATCTGCGGATTGCCGCGGTCAATGTTGCGGTCGATAATCTTGTTATTTACGCCGGGGCGATTGTTGCTGCCGGGGGAATTGCCGGGCCGGCCATTGTTTCCCGGGGCGTTGCCGGGGCGCCCGTTGTTGCTGTTATTCGCGCGATTGGCTCGGCTGTTGTTCACCTGGACGTTGTTGTAATTGACGTTTTTGTGGACATAGTTATAGCGATTGATGTTGTTCACGTTTACCGTGCGATTGATGACGGTCTTGTTCACGGTGATGTTGGTGTAGCGATTGTTGATGTAAACGTTGTTGGTGACATTTATCCGGCCGCGGCTGCGACCGATCCAACCGCAATTCCAACATTCACCGCCGCCGCCCCAGCCTTCACGCCGCCACCCCGTGTAGTACACGCCGCCCCAACCGCCGCCATACCCCCAGCGGAAATCCAGGTTCAGCCAAGCACCAATGGGGAATCCAACGCCGAAGGTGATGGCGGGCCCCCAATAGGGTCGGCGGTAGTAGCAGATGGCCGGGTCATAGACGGGTACGTAGATATATTCCGGCTGGTATGGAGTAATCGCGATGTAGTTGTCATGTTCAATTACTTCTTCCTGCCGCGACGAAGCCAAATTCCCCACCGCGCGGGCCATGTGGCGGAGATGCTGCACCGACGATGCGACGTCGGTGGATTGATTGACGTAGGCTTGGCCGAGCGACGTGGTCCAGTCGATCTTGTCGGCCATCATTTCGACAACCGCGGGATAGTGCGCGACGGCCCTTACACTGACATCCCAGTTCTGGTTATCTACGCCGTTCGGGCCATTGGCGCGAACATAGCGTGCCGCTTCTTCGACCTGGTCGGGAAACGTTGCGGCGATGAAGAGCTGAGCAAGCAGCGGGTCGGGATAGAGCGCGATGGGAGAGAGAAGATTATCGAGCTGCTCGGGTGAAAAGTTTTCGTAAGCAGGTCCCTGGTCCTGCTGCTGATACTGCGGTTGATCTTGTGGCTGACCTGCCGGCTGATCTTGCGAGACTTGGCTCGCAGGAGCCGGAGCAGCTTGAAGGATCGGGAGATTGAAAAAACCGAAGGCGAGTACGACGGCCAGAGCTCTAAACATGAGTCAGGTGTCTCCTCTGGGGTAAGCATACCGCGAGTCGCAAGAGCCCGAATGTTCCAAATGAGACGCTGGAGGCGGACATCTAAATACCCGTTGTAAGGGGACCCCAACACACCTGCACCCGGATACCAGACTTGATTAGAGCAAATCGGTGAATTCTTCGGCGGATAGCTCAACGTCTCGCAAGATGGCAAAGCTCAACGACTTCACGCGCGCGTTTCATGAGGGTATCCAGTTTTTTCGCCTGAGTGTGGCAGCCGCGAAGGCCGGGAACCGTTGCGACGTAATAGCCCTCCTCGTCCTGCTCAATCAAGACCGTAAATTTTCTTTTTGGCTTCACAGAAATTCCCTCTTGTCGGGAGTTTACCATGAGAGGCAATGGAGCGGAATGAACGGTGCGGGCGGTGAGTGAAGAGTCATAAAACTTAATCCTCAATGAATTTCACGACTCTCTTTAGGGGGTGGGAGCTTCAGCTCCCACGTAACTCGTTGAAAAGGAAAGGGGCTTTAGCCCCTGAAGTCACTCTGCCTTCTTTAATGTAGTTTCGGGCGCGACACTAGGAGGAAGCGTTCCTTTCCTCGTCCTGCTCGGCGAGGTCGAACGCTTCACGCAAAAACGGAAGGATCGAGCGCAGGTCCTCGGGGGTCCGGACAAGGGCAACGTGTAAGACGCGCTTGTTGACCTTCCCAATCTTGATGAAGCACGGCGCGGCGGCCTTGCGAGCGAGGTGAATCACCACGCGCAGCGCATCCCGCATGACCGTCAGGTCTGCAAAGATGCGTGTCGTCCGGAACAGGGCGTACCGGTTACGCTTGACTACCTCCACGTCGCCAAAGCTTTTTGCCGTGGTCTCGAGTTTCCGGTAGAGATCGGTAAGCGCCGGTGGCCTGCTCTTGAGCAAGGTAGCAGCGCTGCCGACCCCGCACGCGTGACGTTGATTGACCTGACGAAAGGTTCGTTTACACCGCGGACATGCCCAACTCATAAAGTCCTTAGTAGACCGCGAAACGCACATCTGTCAAGGCGAACGGCGGTGGAGCGGAATGAACGGCGTGCGTGTAGAAATATTAGACAGATTCTGCATGTGTAGTTGCACTTCATGCAGTCCTCAAACTTGAAACTCGATGGCACAAGGCAATACAATCGCGAACTGGAAAGAAGGGGTGATCTGACTCATGAGCTTCCTGAAAAAAGTCGAGCCTTTCGCCTTGCTCCTGTTGCGATGCGGCTTGGCCCTGGTTTTCATCTATCACGGTTTCCCTAAGCTCTTTGGAGACAAGACGAGATTCGTCGCGGCTTTCGAGGCGCTCGGCTTGCCATCCTATATTGTGTACGTCACCGGTGCGATTGAGTTCTTCGGCGGGGTGGCTCTCGCATTGGGACTCTTCACGCCTATCGCGGGACTCCTATTGCTCCTCGACATGGGTGCGGCGATGTGGAAATACAATTTTAACGAGGGCATCTATGCCGTGCGCGAGTATGAACTCCCCTTGATCCTGGGCTTGGCCTCGCTCGCTGTGGCCGCCACCGGTGGAGGCCCCTTCTCGCTCGACCGCCTCCTCTTCCGAAAGACGCCCGCACGGCAATAGGGCGCGATGAACGGTACGGGGGGCAGAAAAACGAACGAGAAAAAAGCAAAGTCAAAAACCTAGCTGCAAGAGCGGCACCTGGGGCACCCGGCAATTATTTAGCGGCGAAGTTGCCCGCTCTGAACGGCATCGGGCAAGGCATTTGGTGTAGGGTTTGTCGCAGCAGCGGCTTGGCGCTGGGCCTCTTCAATTGCTTTCTGTTTGTTAGCCTCGTCGATAGTCTTAATCCGATTGATGATCTCATGAAAATGAGCGATGTCTTGAGCTACAGATAGGCCCGGTAAAACATCACCCGTCGCCCGGTTAGGCGCATAGGCAGAAACGGTTCCCACGATGCAGAGTTTCTTTTCTGGCAAGTATGATACGACCGGGCCTCCGCTAACGCCGTTGATTGCTACCCCGTCAATCAGATAGCCGCTGTCAATTTTTGCGCTGACTGTTCCAGCGAAAAAACAAAGCGTGAACGCCGCCAAACCGGGATAGCCAAGCCAACCCACTTCTGCTCCAATTGGCAAGGACATTTTCTCTGACAAGAGAGGTAGCGGATTGTCCGGCAACTTCTCAAGTTTTTTGGTAGTAAAGAGAATGATTGCGTTGTCGGTCTCAACATCAAGATCTATGAATCTATCATTTTCACCGAGTAGGGTGTTTGTAGCTGAAGGATAGTGATTGATGCGAATGGGCTGTTGCCACTTGTCGGCATAATCGACCACGTGCCGAGCGGTGGCAATACCAACGACGGACTTGTCGTGGTTGTAGACACACACGAACCCAGTTCCGTGTCCCGATGGGGTGTCAATTTTCACAACGTAAGGGGTCACTCCCTTTACGATTTCGTCCCAAGCCATAGTGCTGACTATAGCAACTTTACAAAGGAGAGGATAGTCTTCGCCCTAATGACATACGCAGTATCCGCTGTGTTCTAAGAAGGGAAGTTTCTCCGCCGGGTGCCGCACTCTTCGTTCTTAAGGGTGCGGGTTTTGACCTTGCTTTTTTCCTGTTCGCCTTGCCGCCGTCCGCTTCGTTAAATCCCGCCCCATTGCCGTTCACCCCTCAATTCTCCCCATTCCCCACTCCCTATCCCCCTGACCACCCAAGTCCATTAGAATGAACACATATAAAGGCAATAATATACTTTAGTAACCACCTCGAGCCTTGATACGATCTCTCCCATGTACAATCTAGACTATCCGGTAATGAAAACCGAACGGGCGAAAACGCATCTCGATGCGCTCAATCGGGAATTGAATATCTTTCTTAGTCGCGATGACACTCTCGTTCGCAAGTACTACGAAAAGGGCTCGCGCTATATCTGTAGGACGGAATTTGCAGGCGTCCCAAAGATTGTCGGAATGCTGCTCGGTGAATTCTTGTATTGCATGCGTTCCGGTCTTGACCAATTGGCCTGGCATTTGGCACTCCAGACCGCTAGGGACACTGAGGACTCTGCCCATCGAGTCTGTTTCCCTATCTTTGAGACTATTGCGGGCACGAAAAACTGGAAAAACTGGCAGAGAGTCATCAAACTATTTCCCAATAGCGTTGCTGGCGTAATCGAGGCACTTCAGCCCTATAAAGGACCTGGCTCTCCGAAGGACCATGCCCTCTGGCAATTGAATGCGCTTTGCAATATCGATAAGCACAGAATCATCCCTATCCATTCTCAGGAAGCGCCGATTTTTGTTCCTATCACCGATCCCCCCGCGCGGATTGAACACTTGGATGATCCCGACGCAATCGAAGTAAGCGTCTCCTTGGCGGATGCCGCTAAACTAAAGTTCGATCCAAAGGGCTCCATGACTATAGTGTTCGGTGAATGGGGTTCTGATTTTGTCATTCCCCGTGAGAGACTCAGCGAGATATATAACTTCGTTCGAGATAACGTGATCCCAAGATTTTCTAGATTCATCTCGAAGGCTCCAGAATCCCCGGTTATGAGAGTTGCTGGCGCTACGGCCGTCCACAACGGATAGGCGTTGACTTTGGGCACACACCGGCCGGGTGCCCCAGGTGCCGGGCTCGCACCTGGGGTTTTTGACTTTGCTTTTTTCGTGCTCGCCTTGCTGCGGCCCGCACCGTGCCCAGCTTGCATACCGAGTAAGGAGAACTCCGATGAGCAAAAAGGTTGTCCTTTACAGCCAGCCCGGCTGAATATTCTGCAGCAAGGTGAAAGAGTTTCTTTCACAGAACAAGATAAATTTTGCGGACCGAAATGTCGCTATGGATGAGACGGCGCTAAGTGAACTCGAGAAAATAGGGTACATGACCACGCCGGTCACCCTGATTGATGGGGAGGTCGTCGTGGGCTTCGACGTTCCCAAGCTGCGCACTTTGCTGCAGCTAGATTCGTGAGCGCCGAGAGGTGGAGGCAAGGTCCAGGCCGGTGGCCTGCCTCCAACGATGTACTTGAAGGAACAAGCATCCATAGTTACGAGTCACCAATCACGAGCCACAACTTTTTGCCTCGCCACTTCGTTTCTGCTACAGTCACCGCCGCAGGGGGATTCTGACATGTCAGTGAACAAGGTAATTCTCGTCGGCCGGTTGGGCCGCGATCCAGAGACGCGTTACACCAGCGGCGGCCAGGCCGTCGCCAATTTTTCCGTCGCCACGGACGAGTCCTACAAGGACCGCAACGGCGAGCGCCAGAAGCGCACCGAGTGGCACAAAATTGTCGTCTGGGGCAAACAAGCCGAAATTGCGCAGCAGTATCTCAAGAAAGGCTCGCTGATTTTCATCGAAGGCCGCATCCAGTCCCGCGAATGGCAGGACAAAGAAGGCCAGAAGCGCACCAGCTTTGAAATCGTGGCGAGCAATTTCCGCATGCTCGGCGGACGCAGCGACGCCGCTGCTGCCGGCGCGGCTGCCGGTGGCGGAGCATCCCGCTCCGCAGGAGACGACGCCGAGGCGCACGCCGCGCCATCGGATGACGCCTATGGCGGCACCCAGGCTCCCAGTGGCCCGGAAATCTCCGACGAGGATATTCCCTTCTAGGAGAGGGCTAAGATGGGCTTCAGAGCTTGTGTGGCAACACCAATTCCTCAGCGGCGAAAGCCGTAGCGGAGATTGAGTTTTTATGTCGGACCTAAAGGTCCGACCCCCAGATATTCCCTTCTAGGAGAGGATTGAGATGGGTTGCTTTGTTTTTGGGGGTCGGAGCTTCAGCTCCGACATCATAGCGGATGCAAGAAAGGGGCTTTAGCCCCTGAGGAACCTCTTATGGGTCGGCTGACACATCGAACGTCGCCTGGGTCAACATACTTCGTCACGACAAAATCCTGGCAGAATACGGCGGCGTTCCAAGTCCTTGAAGTTGCTAACATTGCGATCGATAAACTCCTTGAGTACCGCGGCAAAGGAAATTACTTGTTGCATGAGTTTGTGGTGATGCCGAATCACCTTCACCTTATCCTCACGCCAACAAACTCGATTAGCCTGGAAAAAGCCATTCAGCTCATCAAAGGCGGCACCTCCTACGAGATTCACAGAGTCCGCGGCAAGAAAATGCAGATCTGGCAGTCTGGTTTTCACGAGTCCAGAATCAGGGACGCCAATGACTACCGAAGTAAGTCAGATTACATTCGTCTCAATCCAGTGGCAGCAAAGTTGGTGGAGCGGCCACAGGATTGGTCCTTCGGCTCAGCCAGCGGAAAGTACCCACTCGACCCAATTCCTCAGGGGCTGAAGCCCTCCATTTCCTATCCACTGGATGTCGGAGCTAAAGCTCCGACCCCCAAAACAAGGAATTGCCACAAAGGGGCCGACCTCCAAGCAGTTGAACCGGAAGCATCGGAAGTTGTGACCAACCAATGCCCAACGTAAACCGCCAACTTCGATTGCAATCGCGGCCCAAAGGGAAGCTGGCCCCGGGCGACCTGCAACTTGCCGAGGCGCCTCTTCCCTCCCTCGCGGATGGGCAGGCCCTCGCGCGCGTCAAGTACCTCTCCATCGATCCGACGATGCGCAACTGGATGGCGGACCGCCACAGTTATATGCCGCCTGTAGGGATCAACGAAGTGATGCGCTCCTTTGGCCTGGCCGAAGTCGTGGAATCGCGCCACAAGGAGTACAGCAAGGGCGACAAGATCGTGGGGCTTACGGGTTTGCAGGAGTACGTGATCTTCGACGGCACGGAAAAGAGGGCCTTTCAGAAAATCCCGCCGGTCCCGTTTATCTCGGACACGGCGTTTCTCGGCGTCCTCGGCCTCAACGGCGTGACCGCGTATTTCGGAATGATGGACATTGCCAAGCCGCAGAAAGGCGAAACGCTGGTGGTTTCCGCCGCGGCGGGCGCCACCGGGAGCATCGCGGGGCAGATCGGCAAGATTCACGGTTGCCGCGTGGTCGGCCTCGCGGGAAGCGATGAAAAGTGCAAGTGGATCACGGAGGATCTCGGCTTCGATGCCGCGATTAATTACAAAAATCCCGACTGGAAAGAAAAGCTCGCAGCGGCCACGCCGAAAGGCATTGACATCAATTTTGAGAATGTCGGCGGCGAAATCATGAACGAAGTTTTGTACCGCATGAATCTTTTCGGCCGCGTCGTAGTATGCGGGTTGATTTCCGGCTACAACAATGAAGACCCGGTCCTCGCAAGTTTCAAACTCGTTCTCATCAAGCGTCTGCGCGTGCAAGGCTTTATCGTGATGGATTACGCCGCGCGGTACATGGAAGCAGCGACGCAACTGGGCAAGTGGAAAATGTTCGGAAAGCTGAAGGACCGCGAAATGATTGTCGAGGGACTAGAGAAAGCGCCGGACGCCATCAACATGCTCTTCACGGGCGGCAACATCGGCAAACTCATCGTAAAGGTTTGAATCTCTTCGCGGGTGAGGTTGTTCTAGTGCGGAGCGTTACGCTTTCTTTCTTCGTCGAGGCGTTTGAGAAAGTCCTCGAATTTCGGCTTCTGCTCGGGTAGCAAGATGGCGCGGATTTGATCGCGCCCCTTTTGGTGTACTTGGTCGATCTGCGCGTCGGCCTGGTCGTGAATCGTTTTCGCCTCCGCATGCCGCTGCATCAGGATCGCGTCGACCTGCTGGCTCTGCGTCGGTGTTAGGGATAACTCGCGTGTTAACTGTTCGACCCTGCGCGCGCGCCTCTGCGGTTCGCTCCTTGGAAGATTCGCTGCCGACGCGATGCGGTGCGCGGATAGATAGCCCAGCACGCCGCCCAACGCTGCCCCCAACAAAAACACGACACCCACCCATAGCGCGGCTTTCCTGGTGGCGGAAGTATCGTTCATTGATTCTTCTCCACCGTGCTTATAAACACGTCATCCTGGTTGGGCGGGGGCCCTGTCTCAAATATGGATTCCACCGAGGCCTCCGTCGCAGTCTGGCTCGGTGAAGCGGAGACGGGTTTTCGGTATAACCAGGTGCCCGCAACCAAGGTCGCTACGGCCGAAACCCAGGCCAAACGTGATGCCAGTTTAGGAACGACCGTCCAGGCAGTGGCCAAACGGATAGATTCGGTTCCACGGGCCGCGATCGCCGACATCACTCTCGAGGCGAACCACGGACGGGGCACGTCCATCTGGGGCGCCAGAGCACTCAGGAGGAGGCGGGTCGCAAGGAGCTCCTCCGACGCTTTGCGACAATCCTCGCACGCGGCCGCATGGGCGCGCTGCTGTGGCGACGCGCCGGCCAGGAGTTCCTGGATCGTCGCAGCACCCGCCACTTCGTTCAACGCATCCCTAAAATTGTTGCATTCTCGTTTGTGCCGTCTAAAAAGGCTGATCATACTCGCCTCCTTACAAACAACTCAGTCACCGCGCGTGCGCGCCAGATTTACGATCCGGCGCCGCGCGCGGAACAACCGTACTTTCACGGTGTTAGCATTCAGGCCCAAGATATTGGCGATCTCCTCGACCGCAAAACCTTCCACTTCCTTCAAGATCAGCATCAGCCGATCACGTTCCTCGAGGCCTTCCAACAGCCGCTCAACGCGCTGACGGGCCGCGAGCTTTTCGCTGATGTCCGGCTCATCGCGACGCGTCTCGCCCGATACCGAGTACTGCCGCGCCTGATCTTCACTCAACTCTGATTCATAGACTAGCGGGCGCACTTTCTTTTTCCTTAGCAGGTCCCAACACTCATTTACCGTAATCTTATAGAGCCAAGTAGTGAATGCCGCCCGCTGATCGAAACGCTTCAGCGAGAAGTAAGCTTTCACGAAGACCTGCTGGGCGATATCTTCCACGTCTTCCCGCCAGCGAAGGATTCCTCCGGCCACGGCGAAAACGCGATGCTGGTGCCGCCGGATAAGCTCCTCGAATGCCTCCTTGTCCTCTGCCTGCGCGCGCCGGACCAGTTCGCGGTCATCGGCCGCACCCGCTGATTTCGCAGTGCGTCCCGCCGGCACCGCCGGGGCGGATACCTGGGGAGCCGCTAGTTTTGGGACGCGCGCCATGGCAATTCGGTTACGGGTTTGTTCTCCAGGTTCCCTTCCCAGGTCCCTGGCATGCTACAGGCGTTCCACTTCTTGAAGCCAAATTTACCCTTGATTGCCCCTTACCTACATGGAATAATGCCACCATGATTATCGGTGACCGGCTTCGCGCACTCCGCGAAGAAAAGAAACTCTCCCAGGGCGACATCGAAAAGCGTACTGGTTTACTCCGCTGTTACATCTCCCGCGTAGAGAATGGTCATACTGTCCCCGCCATCGAAACGCTGGAAAAACTGGCGCGCGCTCTCGAGTGCCCACTCTATCAACTCTTTTACGACGGCGAAGAGCCGCCACAACTGCCGAATCTTCCCCGGCGCAAGTCGTCTGACGACATCGCTTGGGGAAGCGCCGGCAAAGAAGCACGCTTTCTCAACAAGCTTCGCCGCCTGTTGAGCAAAGTGGAAGAAGAAGATCGCAAGCTCATTCTCTACATGGCCCAGAAAATGGCCAACCGCTAGTTCCGCGATTTTTTTCTCCGGCCCCGCTCTTCGGACATCGTGGTTTCATAAGATGGGCCGCGCTAACCCGCAGCGCGGCTCGTTTTTTTCTGGGACAGAAGCCCCGTTCAGTTCGCGATGTATCTCCGATGCGCGCGACCCCTCCTCAGACTGACCACGCTGCCTTTTATTCCCATTCAATAGTACTGGGGGGCTTCGAACTAATGTCGTAAACCACGCGCGTAACACCCGGCACTTCATTTACAATGCGCGTCGAAATTCGCTCGAGAACGTCTCCCGGGAGCCGCACCCAGTCCGCCGTCATAGCATCTTCGGATTCCACGACGCGCACCGCCACCGTCAGACCATAGGTCCGGCCATCCCCCATCACGCCGACGCTCCGCACTGGCAGCAGCACCGCAAAGGCCTGCCAAACTTTGTCGTAAAGTCCCGCGCGGCGAATCTCTTCCACCACGACGGCGTCGGCCTCGCGAAGCGTTTTTAAGTGGCCCCGGGTAACCTCTCCGAGGAGCCGCACGGCTAGACCCGGCCCCGGAAATGGATGTTTCAGAAGAATCTCGTCCGGCAGACCCAGGTTCTTACCGATGCGGCGGACCTCGTCCTTGAAGAGGTCGCGGAGCGGTTCAATCAGCGCGAAGGGCATATTCTCGGGCAAACCTCCCACGTTGTGGTGCGTCTTGATGGTAGCCGACGGCCCCTTCACGGAGACGGATTCGATGACGTCGGGATAAAGCGTGCCCTGAACTAAATATCCGATTTCGCCATGGGCCTCGCCGCGCTGCAGCTTCCGCGCCTCTTCGGCAAATACGGCGATGAATTCACGCCCGATCCGCCTGCGCTTCTCTTCGGGCTCCGTCACGCCTTTGAGTTGCTCCAGGAAGCGGCTGGATGCATCCACGCCAATGACGTGCAGGCCAAGCCGCTCGCGGAGCATTTCTAATGTTTGCTCGAACTCGTTTTTCCGCAACATCCCCGTGTCCACAAAGATGTTGGTTAGGCGGTCGCCAATTGCGCGATGCACAAGCACCGCGGCCACCGTCGAGTCCACCCCGCCGCTCAGGGCGCAGAGGGCGCGGCTTGTCCCCACTTTTTTGCGAATCGCTTCGGTCGTCTCTTCGATAAATGCGGCGCCGCTCCACTTTCGCTCGGCCTTGCATACACGAAAGAGAAAATTTTTCAGAATCTCCGTTCCTTGCTGCGTATGCCGCACTTCCGGATGGAATTCCACCGCGTAGATCTTTCGTTGGGGGTCTTCCACGGCAGCTACGGCATTCTCTGTTTTCCCGACGGTGCGGAATCCCGGCGGCAGTGCTTGGACGTGATCGCCGTGGCTATTCCACACGCGCAGCGAAGAGGGCGCACCGGCGAATAAAAGCGACTCGCCGTTACCATGCCCGTTTTCAATGGTCAATTGCGCGCTCCCGTATTCGCGCCGCTCCGCTCGCTCGACCTTGCCGCCGAGCGCGTGGGTGATCCACTGCATCCCATAGCAGATTCCCAGCACCGGCAAACCCATGGTCAGGATTTTCGGATCGCACTTCGGTGCGTCCGCGTCATATACCGAACTCGGGCCTCCGGAGAGCACCAACCCTACGGGTTCCAGCTTGCGAATCTCTTCGAGTGAAGATGTGCACGGCAGGATGGCGGAAAAGACCTGCTGCTCACGGATGCGGCGAGCGATCAGCTGGGTATACTGGCCGCCGAAATCGAGAACCACAACGCCGCCACGTTCGGTCTCCGTCATCGCGCCTCCCAATTCCCGTATGGGCTCACGCTTCGCCGCGCTTTCCATCATGCCACCACGAGGTTCAGCAATTTGTCCGGCACGAAAATGTGCTTCACCACGCGCTTCCCATTGCAATGTTGCGTCACAAAGTGTTCGGCCAGTGCCCGGGCGACGAGTTCGTTTTCCGCGAGCCCCGCGGGCACCTTCAGCTTTCCGCGCACGCGCCCGTTCACCTGCACGACAATTTCAACTTCTTCTTCTCGTGCCAGGTGCGAATCAAAAGCCGGCCAACTTGTCTTCCAGAGCCCTTCGGTGTGGCCAAACATCTCCCAGAGTTCCTCCGCCAGATGCGGGGTCATGGGAGCGAGCATAAGCGTTAGCAGCTCCAAAACTTCTTTGCGTAGCTCTGGCCGCATGCCTTTTTCCAGCGGTTCTTGCGCGTAAATTTCGTTGGTCAGCTCCATGAGCAGAGCGATTGCGGAATTGAAGTGCCAGCGTGATTCGAAGTCTTGCGTGACGCGGCGCAGCGTCTGGTGTGTCTTGCGCAAAAGTGTTTTTTCCTTCTCGGAGGTTTTTGCGATGTCGAAGTTGCCGCGATTTGTTCCCCGCACCGATTCGGCGTGCCGCTCCACGAGCCGGAATACGCGATTCAGGAACCTCCAGGAGCCTTCTATGCTCTCTTCACTCCATTCCAGATCTTTCTCCGGGGGTGCCGCGAAGAGCGTGTAGAGGCGTCCAGTGTCGGCGCCGAACTTCTCCGCCATTTCGAGCGCATCGACGACGTTGCCACGCGACTTCGACATCGCCACGCCTCCCTTTAGCACCATTCCCTGCGTAAAGAGCCGCGATGCGGGTTCGCCATGCGTGATCAATCCGAGGTCACGCATGACCTTGCACCAGAACCGCGAATAGAGCAGGTGCAAAATGGCGTGCGTGATTCCGCCAATGTACTGATCGATGGGGAACCAATAGCCCACCTTAGCGGAATCGTAGGGCGCTTTGTCGTTGTGCGGGTCGCAGTAACGGTAGAAGTACCAGGAGGAATCGACGAAGGTGTCCATCGTGTCTGTCTCGCGGCGTGCCGGCCCGCCGCACTTCGGGCACGTTGTGTTTACGAATTCAGGCGTTGCCGCCAGCGGTGATTCTCCCATGCCCGTCAGCTTCGGATTGGGAGGCAGCAGGATGGGCAAGTCTTTGTCTGGCACAGGCACCATGCCATCCTTCGGACAATAGACGACAGGAATCGGCGTGCCCCAATAACGCTGCCTCGAAATCCCCCAGTCCTTCAAGCGGAATACGATTTCACCGCTGCCGAAGTGCTTTTGCTCGGCGGCCGTTGTCATTTTCGCAATGGCATCGTTGGGAGATAGACCGTCATAGGGTCCGGAATTCACCAGTTTTCCCTGCTCGTGTTCGTCGAAGGCCGAGGTCATCTTCTCGGGAGTGAGAGGTTCGCCCTCGAGCGGCTGCACGACAACGCGAACGTGTAAACCGTACTTCCGGCAAAATTCGAAGTCGCGCTGGTCGTGCGCAGGCACGCACATCACTGCGCCCGTGCCGTACTCCATGAGCACGAAGTTGCCCACCCAGATGGGAATCTTCTCGCCACTGAACGGGTTCGAAGCGTGCCTGCCCGTGAAGAAGCCTTCCTTCTCCGCGGTCGCCAGATCTTCCGTTTTCACAGACGACTGGCGCATCGGGGCCAACTTGGCATCCGCTTCCGCTCGATTCGGAGAGCTCTCCAGGAGCTTCGCAAGCAGCGGATGCGTGGGCGCGACGATCAAAGCCGTCGCACCATAGATGGTGTCGATCCGCGTGGTGAAGACTTCGATGGAACCCGCATCCGGCACGTCAGCCACAGTAAACTTCACTTTCGCGCCCTGCGATTTCCCAATCCAGTTCCGCTGCATGGTGATGACCCGATCGGGCCATCCACCCTCGAGAAGCTTCAGGTCGTCCAGCAGTTGATCGGCGTACGCTGTTGTTTTCAGGAACCACTGCTCGATCTCTCGAGACTCGACGAGCGTATCTTCATGCCGCCAGCAGTAACCGTTGACCACTTGCTCGTTCGCCAGCACGGTCGCGCATTTCGGGCACCAGTTCACCCGGCTCTTCTTCCGGTAAGCCAGTCCGCGCTCCAGCATGCGCAAGAAAAACCACTGGTTCCAGCGGTAATACTCCGGCTCGCAGGTGGAGATCTCGCGCCGCCAGTCGTAACTGAATCCGAAGCGGCGCAACACCTTTTGAAATCCCGCGATGTTGCTGTTCGTCCAGATCCGTGGATGGGTATTGTTCTGGATCGCGGCATTTTCGGCCGGCAGGCCGAAGGCATCCCAGCCCATCGGGTGGAGAACGTTGAATCCGCGCATGCGCTTCACACGAGCCACCACATCGCCGATGGCATAATTGCGCATGTGGCCCATGTGCAGCGTGCCCGAGGGATACGGCAGCATTTCCAAAACGTAATACTTTGGCCGGGAGGGGTCCGCCTCCGATTCGAAGACGCGCGCGTCCGCCCAGCGTTTTTGCCATTTGGCTTCGATGGTCTGCGGATCGTAGCCCGATCCGGTCGCTTGTGGGTTATGTTCCGCCACGCCGCGCTATCCTCTTTTCCCTGTTCTTTTCCTTTTGCTCGCCGTCTTGCCTTTTGCTGCGCCCCTTCGCTTGGGCTTCTTGTTCCTGACACCCGAACTTTTCTTAGGAGAAGTCCGCCGGATACCCTGCGTTTCCATTTTCTTTTTCACGGCGGGAGTCAACATCGAAAAACCCTTCTCCGCGTCGGGCGCCTGCTCTTGCAATCCTGCCAGTTCCCAAAGCTTGGCCACGTTTCGGCGGTCATCGCCGGGGTCATCAATCGGCGTTTCCAGCAAGAAAGCGCGCCCGGGAAGGCCCTCGGGAGCCGCTGCACCAAGCCGCGGGTGAGTCAGAATCCGCTGAAACGCTTCCGCGCCAATCTTTCCTTTCCCGATGTGCTGGTGCCGGTCGACCCGCCCACCAAGGGGAATCTTCGAGTCGTTCAAGTGAAAAATCGGAACGCGATTGAGGCCGATCGTTCGATCAATCACTTCAATCGTCGACTCCAGCCCGCTACTTGTCTTGATGTCGTAGCCCGCGGCAAAGAGATGCGCCGTATCGAGGCAAGCGCCCGCCGACAAGCCATTAAGACCGCCGACGATATCCGCGATCTCTTCCAGTCGAGATCCCACCGCCGTTCCCATGCCCGCCGTGTTTTCAATCAGGATATGCAATCCGCCGAGCGGTACTCGCTTGGCCGCTTGCTTTACGGAATCGATGATGGCCGTCACGGCCCGCTCCGGCGTGGCCTCGCCGCGCGAACCCGGATGCACCACGAGAAAATCCGCGCCCAGGGCCGCTGCCCGCACGATCTCATCGTGAAAGGCCTGGATCGACCGCGTGCGCAGCATCGGCTGCGGCGCGGCTAAATTGATCAAATAGTTCGCGTGGATTACCAGCGGCCCGAGCCCCAACCCCTCTCGACGCACGCGGAAGGCCTTAGCATCCGCATCCGGAATCCGCGCCGCGCCGCTTTGCCACATCCGGGGGCTCGCAGAAAAAATTTGCACTGCGTTGCACCCCAGCTTTCGAGCCGATTCCAGCGCGTTCAGGTAACTCCCCGCGATGGAAGTGTGAATCCCGATGCGCAGGCTGCCATCTGTCCAAGCGGGCGGCAGCGGTTCGGGCAAGGGTTCCGGGCGGTATTCGTCTTCGGGATCGAATTCGGTGACAGTTATGAGAGGCTGTTCAGGCATGCCGAATGAGAATTTCTGCTCCTTCTTAAATTCTCTATTCTAGCACACGCACCAAATCGCCTCTCTCGGCAGGGTTTCACCTGAAAAGAGACGGTCCTACCATCCCAATCCCATAAACCACCTGATGGCTTCTGTGATTATGGACGTCGGGACTATCTAGCGCCTAAACATGGAGTACGCGGCACTCCTCGACCCCTGCGACAAGGGCTGCGATGGTTGCTGCTGGCTCCGCGCCGCCGCCCTGATCGCTCTGTCCGCGGGCTGGTTGGCGATGCGCTCGAGGGCATCGGCGATCCGCTCAAGCTCAAAGGTGATTTGATCGGTGCCGCTCGAGCGCCGCAATATCACAACGTGCTTGCGGCTGAAATAAAACGCGCTCCAAAGCAACAGGCAAATGAGAATCGCCCCACCAATCAACAGGAGCTCTTGATTCGTAAAGGTGATTGATCGGCCTGCGAAGGAAATAGTTCGATCCGAGAGCATCACTCTCCTCCCGGCTGGGCCGCAAATATATTCTTACTTCATTCGGTGCGGTTTGTCCACAAGAGCTTAAGCTCGACGACCAAATTCGCAGGCCATCCCGGCTTTTCAAGCAATTTGCGGCCCCGCGCCCGCTGCCGTAAACTACAGTTTTACCCGCCGCTCAGGGGAATCGCTGATGCTTGTGGTCATGCAGTCGCACGCCACCGAGGAGCAAATACGCGCTGTCTGCCAACGCATCGAAGCGCTGGGCTTAAAGGCACATCCCATTCCGGGGTCGATTCGCACGGCCATCGGCATCACCGGAAACAAGGGCGCTGTTGACCTCGGCGTTCTCGAATCGCTGCCTGGGGTCGTCGAATGCATCCCTGTCAGCAAGCCTTATAAGCTCGTCAGCCGCGACGCCAAGGAAGAAGACAGCGTTCTGCGCATTTCCACGCCTGCGGGCGACGTCATCGTCGGCGGAAAGCACATCGCCATGGTTGCCGGCCCCTGCGCCGTCGAAACCGAAGAGCAGTGTCTGGCCATTGCCGAGGGCGTGAAGAAAACCGGCGTCAGACTTTTCCGCGGCGGCGCTTATAAGCCGCGGACTTCCCCGTATAGTTTTCAGGGGCTTGGCGAACCCGGCCTGAAAATCCTTTCGAAAGTCCGTGCGAAATATGGCTTCGGGATCATCACCGAGGCGATTGACAACGAAAGCCTCGATTTGGTCGAAGAATACGCCGACGTGATCCAAATTGGCGCGCGCAACATGCAGAACTTTTCACTTCTCAAGCGAGCGGGCCGCGCGAAGAAGCCGGTTCTACTGAAGCGCGGAATGTCCGCCACACTGGACGAATTCCTGATGGCGGCGGAATACATCCTCTCAGAAGGCAATTACAACGTGATGCTCTGCGAGCGCGGGGTGCGCACCTTTGCCGACCACTCCCGCAATACGCTTGATCTGACGATCGTGCCGGCAGTCAAAAAACGCAGCCACTTGCCGATTCTCGTCGACCCCAGCCACGGCACAGGCCGACGTCACAAAGTCCTCCCCCTTTCCCGCGCTGCGGTCGCCGTGGGAGCTGATGGTCTCCTTGTCGAGGTCCATCACGAGCCCGACAAAGCGCTCTCCGATGGCATGCAATCGATTCTGCCGGAAGAGTTCGCGGTACTTGCAGGGGAAGTTCGCCAGATCGCCGCCGTCCTCCATCGTGATGTCAACTGACATCGCCCTCCCGAACGACCAGCCGTATCTGGTCAAACCCAGCAACGACGTGCAACAATCTCGCGCGCGTTGAAGTTCTGCGGCCACGCACATTCATGAAGCTCTACCGTCAATTTCGCGTTCTCTTTGTGCTCAGTGTTCTTGTCGTAGCTGGCGTCGTCTTGATTTTGCGCGAGCATCGGCCGTCGTTTTTGCGTCCGGGTTTGCGCTTAAATGCTTACGTCAGCACGGCCGATGGGAACATCACGGTCGTTGACCTGGTTAGACTGGCGGTCACCGCGCGCATTCCGGTTGGCCCGGCCCTTTCGGGGATGCGCGAGCATCCTTTGCGCGCCGAGATCTGGGGCCTCAGCTCGGCCGGCGGATTTGCCTGGGTCCTTAATGCGCGCGCCAATCAAATCACCGCGCGCATTCCCCTTGGACCACTTCCCTTTGCGCTGGACTTCTCTGCCGATGGCGGCAGAGTCTTCACCACCTCATCGGGTAGCGATGCTCTCTTCGCCATCGATTGTCAGTCGCACGCCATCGTGGCTCGCGCGAAGACAGGGAGCGAACCAGTCCTTGCGCGCGTCACGCCGGACGGCAAAACCATTCTCGTCGTGAATCGCCGGGACGCCTCTCTGGGCATCCACGACGGCACAACACTCGCTCCACGCGCCGACGTTTCTGTCGTCTCGCGGCCAGAAGACGTCGCCATTCTGCCGGACAGCTCGCTTGCGTTTGTCTTCAGCCGCGAGGAGCGGCGTATTTCCGTGGTCGATCTCCGGCGCAATGTTCTCGTCACGAATCTGGATCTCGCGGGAAAACCTACGGACATGCTCCTGAAGCCGGACGGCGGCGAAATCTACGTCATCTCCCCCGAAGCGCACGGCCTTCAGGTGATCAATACGTGGACTCACGAGGTGGGTGATTCCATGGTGCTGGGGTCGGCGCCAACGCGCGGCATTCTGAGCGCCGATGCCAGCCTGCTCTATGTCTCGGACGCGGCTGCGGGCCACGTTATTCCAGTCGACATCGTGAACCGGCGTATCCTGCGTGACGCGAGTGGACGTGTGCAGCCCATTCCTGTCGGGCAATCACCGGGCGTGGTGCGCTTTGACCCGGGTGAAAACTTGATTCTGGCCGTGAACCAGGCATCGGGAGATCTTGGCGTCATCCGCGTGCGGACCAATAGCACGCTTACGATGATCCCCGTTGGAGACCATCCGCAGGACCTCGCTGTGAAACTTTTCTGAGCGGAAGCGCCCGAGTTGCGCGGCAAGTGAGGGCGACGAAGGGCGCTTCAGTGGGGGGGCGGTAGTTCCAGGATCGGCAAGTTCATGCGACGCAGCAAGTTTTGAAACCTGGGATCGGAGCGGAGAGGATCATAGAAGGGATCGACCGCAAGATAGGCCATTGCCCCGTCGCGTTCCTTATAGCCCTTTTCGAGATAGTTCAAAGCTTCCTCTTTGTCACCCAGTCGCAGGTAGTCCCTTGCAAAGGAAGCAGCCGCCACAAACTCGCGCTTCGCGCGCTCTTTATCGCGTTCAAGACGACGACGGGCGGCCCCAAGGCAACCTGCCTCTGTCAATCCGCGCCGGAGAGCTTGTGCGTCCTCCGCTTCCCCACTTATCTCGAGAGTACGCACAACCTCGTCAATCGCCTCCTTGCACATCCCTTTGGCATCGTAAACCGCTGCCAGTCTGAGATGAGCGGGGGCGGAGTCGGGATCCAGCTCGATTGCTTTTCGCAAAATCCCGGCGGCTTCGTCATAGCGGCGCGCCGAAACACGCGCGTTGGCAGAGTTGGCGATGATGATCCTCGAGAGCGGATCGAGATTTACGGCAATGTCAGCGTGTTCGATGCCCTCGTTGACCCTCCCCACGCGGGCGAGAAACAAGCTGTACCAGTGGTGAGCGGTCGCGTAATTGGGATTCAGGGCCAGGGCTCGCTGGTATTCTTTCTCCGCGCCAGCCCAGTCCCAATCGAAACTGTCTTTGACCGTCGCCAGGTCCAGATGCGCTTCGCCAAGGCTGTCGTCGAGAGCGAGGGCATGGTCAATGGCGGGCTTCACCTTGACGAGAGCGTCTTTGGTTGAAATGTCACCATGGTCTTGTTGAACGATATACGAATCCGCCAGTCCGACATACGCCAGCGCAAAGTTTGGGTCCTTATCAATGGCCTGCTGGAAATACTCAATTCCTTTTTTCAAACTCTCTTTCGTTCGTTTGTTCCACTCGTACCGGCCCAACAGATAGAGGCGAAAAGCTTCGCCGTTCTCCGTGGGGCGTTTCGCCAGGCGCTGCTTGTCCTCCCCGCTCAGCTTCAATCGAAGGCTATCGGAAATCTCTTTGGCGATGTCCTGCTGCATGAGAGAGAGATCCGACATTTTGCGGGTGAACTGTCCGCCCCAGAGCTGGCTATTGTCTTTCGCATCGACAAGCTCCGCGCTGATTTGAACCGAATCGCCGCGCTGGAGCACACGGCCCGTTACTACCGCTCGCACGTGCAGAGCGCTGGCGACCGCTTGGGCATCGGCGTCTTTCCCCTTGAAATGAAAGACGGAGTTGCGGGACATCACCTTGATCTGCGGCAACTGGGAGAGACTGCTGATGAGGCTCTCGGTAATGCCGTCGGTCAGATATTCGGCATCGGGACTCGGGTTGGCGTTTGTGAACGGCAGGACAGCGAGGGAATCTACTCCAGCGCGGGAGAATCGGTCATGAATTACGTAAGCCGACGACGCCAAGACAAGCAGTATGGCCGCCGCTGCCACGATGGCCCATCGCGGAGAAAGGCGATGTGCCGGCGCGGGAAGTGCGCTGCGGCCGCTTTGCGAGAGCACTTTCGCCGATTCCGTGTCGCGCTTCAAACGCTTCAGGTCGCCGCGCAATTCGGCGGCGGTCTGGTAGCGCAGTTCACGATCCTTTTCGAGAGCCTTGCCGATGATCCGTTCGAGGTCCACGGGTGCGCCAGGGTTGACGCGAGAGACGGGGAGCGGTGCTCGATTCAAAATCGAATCGTGAACCAGGCCAGTAGTATTTCCCGAAAACGCCAGCCGCCCCGTGGACATTTCGTAGAGCACTTCGCCAAAGCTAAATAAATCGGTGCGCGCGTCCAGCTCTTCTCCGCGCACCTGTTCGGGCGACATGTACGCTACGGTGCCCATGGCCACGCCAGGACTCGTGAGGTTTTCTTCCGTCGTGCTTCCCGTGACTGAGGAAGCGGCGGACTTCGACGCGCCAAACTGGGCGCCGCTGGCGTGAGGAGCGAGCTTGGCCAGACCAAAGTCGAGCAATTTCGCCTGGCCGCGCTCGGTCACGAAAATGTTTGCGGGCTTGATGTCCCTGTGGATGATTCCCTTGGAGTGGGCGGCGTCTAGTGCGTCTGCGATCTGAATGGCGAGTTCCAGCAGGGGCTCCGTTTCCATAGGGCGCCCGGCAATGCGATGCTTTAGCGTTCTTCCCTCCAGGTATTGCATGACGATGAAGGGCTGGCCGTTGTGCTCGCTGATCTCATAGATGGTGCAAATGTTGGAATGGTCGAGCGCCGACGCCGCGCGCGCTTCGCGCTGGAAGCGCTCGAGTGCTTGCGGGTCCCGGGCAAACTCTTCCGGCAGGAATTTCAGGGCGACGAAGCGGCCCAACTTAGTGTCTTCGGCTTTGTAAACCACTCCCATGCCGCCACCGCCAAGTTTCTCAAGGATGCGGTAATGGGAAATGGTTGCGCCGGTCATGGGCAGATGTCAGAAAAGAAGTGGTTCTGAGCCGCGATGGTACTGTCCGGCCACAGTCAAGTCAACGAATTCATCAAGATGGGCTCCACTTGGACTGGAAAAAAAGTTTGCCGACAGCTACTCGACGGGCCACGCGGAGTGTTCTTCGCCAAGATTCACTTCGAGGTAGCCCTCGACGGGCAGCACGTCCACCGGCAGTCCGCCATGCCACAGGGCGACACCCAGCTTCAGCTTCTTCTGCCCCTTAAGATTGAGCTGATCGCGCCGGATGGACACTTCTAAAATGCCGTCAAAAGCGGCCTCCGCAACGCTCTGCGGATTTAGCAAGCACACAAGCCCCGTCTCGACCGCGAATCCCTGCAGGTGTCCACGCACCAGTCTCACCACGAGGGTGACTTCCTCCGCTCCCCGAATGGTGATTCGAAACTCCGGATCCTCCAATTCGCTTAGCGCTTCGAGGAAGGAATCGACCCGCACGCTGAAGCGCTCCTCTTCAAAACCATAGCGCAGCTCATGGAGATAAAAGACGCGGCCGTGCATCGAGCCGCCGCGACGCTCCGGTGAATACAACCCCGCGCCCAGCCATTCGAAGTATGAGGTGTCGCGCCCATCGACCGTAACATTCAGAAATGCGGATGGCGCCAGCTGCACAGCATGCTCCGGCTTGCGCTTAATGGGTTTTGCGAGTTCCTCGGGGGCCACGTGGCCGAGCGCCAGGTAGATGGCCGTCAAATGCTTGCGGAAAAGCGCGTCGAACTCCGCGTCATTGGCCGTGCTGTGTTCCGGCCCAAACCACCAGCACCAATCGCTGCCCTCCGCGGCCAGCAAGGACTCGCGCGCCACGCCCAGCGCCGTTTCGCCGGGGGCATCCTCGCGACCCTTTGCACGTGCGTCGTCTGCGCGCGCAAGGGCCTCTCTGGCGTCCCATAACAGCTCCCAGGCGGCGACATCTTCGCTGTGCCCGATCCACACGTCGAAGTTCGCATTGATCCACGAGGCCGGGAAGATTCCTCCCGTTGACGGCACTTCGCCGGCTGCCGCGATTGCTTCGCTGACGGAAAGCGCGCGAAAATCCTGGTCACCTTCGACCCGCTTGTAGAACTCGCGCAAGAATTCGCGTCCGTTGCCGGGGTAATATTCCCAGGCGTTTTCACCGTCGAGAAAGAGACAAACCGTCAGCGGCTGGGAGCTTTGCACGCGCTCGCCGAGAGACCGTAAACGTCCATGAAGGTCCTGCGCCGCTGCCTTCCCGTCCATCCGGCTGTAGACAAATCCGATCAAGTCGGACAGATGATGGTCCCGGAATAATCCCGTAATCCCCTTATCCCCGAGCTGCACGCGCCACGGTCTGTAGAGCCTCTCAGCATTTGCGGGGATGCCATTGGCATCACGGAAAAAGCCAACGTTCAGTGTTTTTCCGAGCACGCCTTCGTCCGTGCCAAACCATTCGAAGCCTTCTTCCGCCGCGATGGTGAGAGCCTGGTCTGAAACTGATCCTTCCGAAGGCCACAGCCCGGCAGGCTTCGTTCCAAAGACCCGCTCGTGGTACAACCTCGCGCGGCGCAGCTGCTCGCGCGCATCTTCCGGCCGCCGGTATGCGCGACGCGGCAGCGGTGTGCCCGGATTCGCCACGCGAGCGATGTCCGAATCACACAACAGCGGCAAAATCGGGTGATAAAAAGGAGTCGTGCTGATTTCAATTTGACCGCGTTGCGCGGCTTCGCGATACGCCGGGAGGACCATCCTGAGAAGCTCAAGCTGTTTCGCCTTGAGCGCCGCCTTATCTAGCTCCGAGTAGTCTTTCCCCTTTGCCGCCAGCTGGCTCACGATTTCGTCTTTCGCGAGCCACGCCTCATCCATCCACGCGAGTTGTGAAAGCAGCTGGAGGTCGCGCCAGTCCCGCGGTGTGAAGGTAACGAGCGCCTGCGCGCCGCCTGCGGGCTGAGCCCACTCGTGCAACTCCACGTAACGCGGCCAGCGGGACATCAAACGCTCGTGGTTCAGTTGAAATGCCCGGGCCAGAAGCTCTACTTTGTCTTCTCTGGTCAGATCTTCCGCGGCCTTCACGGTTAACGTGAATAGAGGCTCATCGAATTTCCCGCTGGCATACTCCTCCAGCTGCATGCCAAGCGAGGGCACCACGTTGAACGTCGCGTGAAATCCCGGAAATTCACCGAGCACCTGCACCATGCCCCAGTAGTCTTTCAGCGCATGGAGCCGAGTCCACGGCAGGACGAAGCGCCCGCTCTCCGGGTCGCGGTAGTGCGGCTGATGCATGTGCCACAACAAGACCAGGTGCACACGATTCATGGAGCGCATCCCCGCGGTCCCAAATCCACGGCCGTGCTACACTCACCACTCGCGCCATGCGCATTCTGGACCGTTATATCGTCCGCGAAGTTTTTCGCCACGCGTTCCTCGGCCTCGTCGTCTTTACGTTCGTCTTCTTCGTTCCCCAGCTCGTGCGCCTGATGGATTTGTTCGTCCGCCATTCAGGCTCCAGCGGCCAAATCCTGGAGTTATTCCTGTGCCTCTTCCCGGGCGTCCTGACATTCACCATTCCGATGGCCACGCTCATCGGCGTGCTTCTGGGACTTGGGCGCATGTCCGCGGACAGCGAGATCATCGCCCTTACCGCGCTGGGCATCGGGCGGCGCCGCATCCTGCTCCCCGTCGGCGTCCTTGCGGTGGCCGGCGCCGCCGTCACACTGGCCATGACCATTTGGCTCGGCCCCCTGGCACTTCACACTTTCCGCGCCATCGAGGCTGACTTGATCGCTACGCAAATCTCTTTCCAGGTCCAACCCCGCGTCTTCGATGAGCGCTTTCCCCGAATGGTTCTCTACGTCAATGACGTTTCGGCGACCGGCACCCAATGGCACGGCGTGTTCCTCGCGGACGCCGGCGGAGAGAACGGCTCGCGACTCACGCTTGCGGAGAACGCGATTGTAATTGCCGAACCGAGGCAGGGCAAGCTGGAGCTCCATCTGCAAGGTGGCACGACCCACGAATTTTCCCGCCAGGAGCCGGACCGTTACTCCGTGACCGCTTTCGGGCAGAGTGACTGGCCCATCGAGGCCAGCGGCCTCACATCAGCGCATCCCCGCCAGTTGATTAACCCGGAGCGCTCACTCCGTGACCTGATCGCAGACAACACCGGCAGTTGGCGCGAAGCGCGCGTCGAACTCCACCGCCGCTTTGCGTTTCCCGTGGCTTGCTTTGTGTTTGCCCTGGTGGCCGTTCCGCTGGGGGCGCAACCCCGGCGCGGTGGCCGGGCAGCAGGATCGCTCATCGCCGTGCTGCTCATCGCGGCCTACTATCTGCTTTTCGTCGTAGGCGCTGGCCTCGCGCGTCAGGGCACCCTCAGTCCGGCAACTGGAATCTGGATTGCCGATGCCCTCCTGGCGGTATTCGGAATGCTCCTGCTCCCTCGCATGGAACAGTTCCGTGGAGAGAGCCGCTGGCTGCGCCCCATTGGCCGCATCAGGAGGTGGGTCCGCGTTCGTCGTCGCCGGAGGGCCCGCGCACGTGCCGCCGCTGCTCTCGCCGACCGAGCGGCCAATGGAAATGGCGCTCAGCACGAGGCCGCTGTCCCTTCCAGCGGCAGCTTTCCGCAATTGCTCGACATCTATATCCTGCGCCGCTTCTTTTATTACTTTGCTCTGCTCATGGCTGTTTTCGTTTTCCTCTTCGAAACTTTCACTTTCTTCGAGCTCCTCGACGAGATTGCCCGCCATCGCGTTCCTTTCTTGACAGTGGTCAACTATTTCCGTTACTTGACTCCGTACTTGCTCTATAACCTGGCACCGCTGGGCGCCCTCGTCGCCGTCCTTGTCACCTTCGGGGTCATGAGCAAAAGCAATGAAATTGTGGCGATCAAAGCCAGCGGCATCAGCCTCTACCGTCTGGCCGTGCCGCTGCTCCTTGCGGGCCTCGCTTTGGCGGCCACAATGCTTGTTCTGGACGATACCTATCTTCCGTACGCCAACCAGCGGCAGGACGCCCTGCGCAACCAGATCAAAGGCCGCCCGCCGCAGACCTACACGCATCCGCAGCGCTGGATTTTTGGTGAAAACTCGAAAATCTATAACTACGACCTCTTCGACCCGGCGCAGAATCTCTTCGGCGGGCTCAGCATCGTCGAGCTAGACCCGGCCACTTTCGCAGTGCGGCGGCGTATCTTTGCCTCGCGCGCCCGGTGGTCTGATTCGCAGAAACTGTGGGTGCTGGAGTCCGGTTGGATACGAGACTTTTCCGACGGCACAATTGCGCGATACGAGCGATTCAATGCCACCGCCTTGCCGGAGCTCACGGAACCACCCGGCTATTTTAATCGTGAGATGCGCCAGGCATTTCAGTTGAGCTGGCGGGAGCTTCGCCGTTACATCGACGACTTACACCGCGCCGGCTTCGACGTTTCAAACCTCACCGTTCAATGGCACGTCAAGATAGCTTTTCCCCTGATCGCTCCGATCAGCATGCTGCTGGCGATCCCCTTCGCTTTCGTGGTGGGAACCCGCGGCGCGATTGGGGGCGTCGCCATCGGGGTCATCATTGGCATAGTCTACTGGAGTTTGGCGCGGCTTCTCGATGCCATGGGGGGCGTTGGGCAACTTCCGCCGTTTCTCGCCGGATGGTCGCCCGATTTAATCTTCTTTTTTCTCGGGGTCTACTTTTACCTGAAGATGCCCACGTAAGAAAACCGAGGCCGTCGAGCGCCTGGATTTGAAATTAGTGTCTGCGCGGCGAAGGTCTCAAGTAATACTTTAGGTGTTGTCATGGGTCTTTGTGTTTACTTCTTCTTTCTCTTCGCTAGCCTTTCTTCAATAGCTGCCTGCGCAGCCGCGAGCTTCGCTATCGGTAGGAGGAAGGGTGAAGCACTAACGTAATCGAGATTCAACTTATGGCAGAACTTCACGCTATCTGCATCTCCCGCGTGCTCACCGCAAATGCCCACCTTCAACTTAGGCCTCGTTTCGCGACCGCGCTCGATGCCCCATTGCATCATGAGCCCCACACCTTTGGTATCGAGTGATTGGAAAGGATCGGAAGCGAAAACTCCTGCTTTCCTTTCATCCACGTAATCCGGCAGGAATCGGCCGGCGTCGTCGCGGGAGAGACCCATTACGGTCTGTGTGAGGTCGTTCGTACCGAAGGAGAAAAACTCTGCCTCTTCTGCGATCTCCCCGGCGAGCAAAGCGGCCCGCGGCAACTCGATCATCGTTCCAACGAGGTATGCTAACTTCAAGCCGGACCTCTTGATCAGCTCATCCGCGACACGGCGGGTAGCTCGCTCGAGAATGCGGAATTCTTTACGGTCGAGAGTAAGCGGGTGCATGATCTCAGGTATTACTTTAATTCCCTTCTTCTGACACTCAATTGCGGCTTCGATGATCGCTCTGACCTGCATCTCCAAAATCTCCGGATAGGTAATCGCAAGCCGGCAACCGCGGTGCCCCAACATAGGATTCGCTTCATGCAACTGATTAACACGCCGCGCCACCGTCTCGACATCGATCTTCAAGTCTCGCGCTAACTCTTCCTGTTTGGCGCGTTCGTGGGGGACGAACTCATGCAGAGGCGGGTCAATCAGCCGTATCGTAACCGGGAGGCCATCCATGACCTGAAAAAGCCCCACGAAATCGCGCCGCTGGAACGGCAGAAGTTTATCCAGTGCCTTCACGCGGGCTTCCTTGGTGTCTGCCAAAATCATCTCTTGTATGGCGCGCTGCCGCTCGTGGCTCTTCTCGGGTTGCTCGAAATCCGTAAAGAACATGTGCTCGGTCCGGCAGAGCCCGATGCCTTCAGCGCCAAACTCCCTTGCCTTGCGCGCGTCCTGCGGCGTGTCGGCATTGGCCCGCACTCCTAGCCGGCGCTTTTCGTCGGCCCACTTCATCAGTGTGGCGTAGGCTTTGGGGAATTCGGGCGTCACCAGGGGCATATCTCCCGTGTATACGACGCCCTCGCCGCCATCCAGCGTCAGCCACTCGCCTTCCTTTACGACTTTCCCCCTAGCGTTCATTTGGTGATTCTTGTAATCAATATCCAACTTCTCAGCGCCGACGATGCAGCACTTCCCCCAGCCCCGCGCCACGACTGCTGCGTGGCTTGTTTTTCCGCCGGTCGCCGTCAAAATTCCTTGCGCCACAGCCATACCGCCTACATCTTCCGGGCTTGTCTCGCGCCGCACCAGGATCACTTTTTCGCGACGCCCGGCCCATTCCTCTGCTTCGCGGGCACTAAAGACCACCTTGCCCACGGCCGCGCCCGGCACAGCATTGATGCCTGTCACGAGCACTCGCGACTCGAGCGACTTTTTATCCACCTTCGAATCGATGACCGGGTAGAAGAGCCGCTCGATGTCCTCCGGCTTGATCCGTTGGATGGCCTCTTCTTTTGTGATCAGTTTTTCATTCGCCATGTCCACGGCGATTCGGAAGGCCGCCGCTGGTGTGCGTTTTCCTGTTCGAGTTTGCAGCATGTAGAGTTTGCCGTCCTCCACGGTAAACTCCATGTCCTGCATGTCGCGATAATGCTTCTCAAGTTTTACTCGAGCTTTTTCGAGTTGCGCGTAAACCTTCGGCATCGATTTCGCCATTTCCCTCAAATGCATCGGGGTGCGAATTCCCGCAACGACATCTTCGCCTTGGGCGTTCACTAAGTAGTCGCCATAGAAAACTTTTTCGCCGGAGCTGGGGTCGCGCGTGAAGCACACGCCGGTTCCCGAATTGTCGCCCGTGTTCCCGAACACCATCTGCACGACATTGACGGCTGTGCCAAGAAGTCCGGTGATCTTCTCGACGCGGCGATAGGTCACCGCCTTCTCCGCCATCCACGACCCGAAGACGGCTCCAATCGCGCCCCAGAGCTGGTCCAGGGGGTCGTCTGGAAATGCCTTGCCGGTCTTTTGCTGGAAAACTGTCTTATACTCCGCGACTAATTCCTTCCATCCGGCTGCCGGTACCGCGGTATCTTCCTTGACGCCCAGGCGGCCCTTCAGCGAGCGTAGACGCTGCTCGAGATCCTCTTTCGGCATCCCCATAACGACGGTTGAATACATCTGCACAAGCCGGCGGTAAGCGTCATAGGCAAAGCGATCATTTTTCGTTGTAGCAGCCAAACCCTCCGCGGAGCGATCATTCAAGCCCAGGTTTAAGATGGTCTCCATCATTCCCGGCATGGAACGCGCCGAGCCCGAGCGCACACTGACCAGCAGTGGATTCTTCCGATCCCCAAGCTTTTTCTTCGTCACTTTCTCAAGCTTCGTCACATAGGCGGCAACCTGTTTCCTGAGTTCCGGGGGATACTTCTTTCCGTGCCTGAAGAAGTAGTCGCAAGCTTCCGTGGAAATTGTGAAACCCGCCGGGACGGGCAGGCCGATCTTGGTCATCTCAGCCAGACCGGCTCCTTTGCCGCCGAGCAAATCTTTCCACTCTCCGTCGCCTTCCGCTCTGCCTCCTCCAAAAAAATAGACCCACTTTTTCACTATTCACCTCGCCTTAGGATTTTTGCCGTGACATTCCTCGTTCGTATTCCCCGAGTTAATCCAGGAATCAACTTTCGTTGTCGGCGCGCCGACAGAGAAAACGAAGCTGCTCGCGCAGCATCTCAAGTTCTACTTGAAGCTCTTATCGTGCCTCTTCCCCTCCGATCTCCGAAAAATCTGCGATGGTGGTGAACTCCCGCAAAAGCTCCGCGAGCAACTCAAGACGATTCTTTCTCACCGCCGGATTTTCCGCCATCACCATTACCTCATCGAAGAAACGATCCACCACTTTTCGCAGCCCGGCGATCACTTCCAGCGCCGCTTGATAGCGCCCGGCTCTCTTCTCCACCTGCACCTTCGCCGCCGCCTCGCGCACCGCTGAAAACAGCACCCACTCAGCTTGGTTCTCGAACAAGTCTGGATGAATACGCTGCGAGTCGTCGCTCACGAGATTGGCCTTCTCCAAGATCTTGCGAATCCGTTTGAACGATACCGTCAAGGGCTCGAAATTCTTCGACTTGCGAATCGCCCTCAAGGCATGGAGGCGCTTTTCTGCGTCCACCAGGTCGTCAGCACCGGCACGGAGAACTGCATTTACCTCGTCGTAGGCAAACCCCGATTTCTCCCGGAAAATAAAGCGCGCCCGGTCCAGGATGAATTCTAGAATCTGCGCCTCCTGCTCCGGCTTCACTCCTCGCTTTGGTGGATGAGTCAGTAGAGTCTTCGTAGCTGCACCCACTGCCATGGACAATGATATCGGGAGTTTCTTTTCGGTTATGATCTTCACGATTCCCAAGGCTGCACGCCGCAGCGCATAAGGATCGCTCGAACCCGTGGGCAGCACCCCGACAGCGAAGCAGCCCGCAATTGAATCCAACTTGTCCGCCAATGCCACGGCACATCCCGTTAGATTGCGGGGGATTGGATCAGCAAGCCCAACGGGCCGGTAGTGGTCATAGATGGCGTCCGCGACATCGTCCGGCTCACCTTGTGCACGCGCATACAATCCGCCAACGATTCCCTGCAACTCTGTGAACTCGCGCACCATCTCCGTTGCGAGATCGCACTTCGAAAGCTCTGCGGCACGGTCGGCTTCGGCCACGTGCGCTTGAAGGATGCCACTGCTGAACCACTGCTCCGTTAGCCAGCGCGCGATGGCGCGCACACGCTCGACTTTGTCGCGATAGCTGCCGAGACGCGATTCATAGCTAACCCGCTCGAGCTTCGGCAAATAGTCGGCGAGCCGACACTTCTGGTCGGTATTCCAGAAGAACTGTGCGTCAACAAAACGCGCTCGCAGCACCCGTTCGTGCCCCGCGCGGACGAGCCCCTTCGTATCCTTCGCTAGGTTGATCACTGCCAGAAAATGCGGCGCAAGTTCGCCGCCGCGCTTCTCCACCGCAAAGTACTTCTGATGATCGCGCATCACGGTGATCAGGATCTCATCCGGCAGATTCAGAAACGCCGGGTCAAAATCGCCTTCGATCACCGTCGGATACTCGTTCAAGTAAGTCACCAGCCTCTTCAACTCGGCATCCTCGTGAATGCGGTAACCTGCTCGCTTTGCATAAGCCGCCATTTCCTTCTCGATCTTCTCGCGGCGCTCCGCCGGTCTAACGATGACCCCGTTTTCGCGCAGCCTTTTCTCGTAGTCAGTAAAACTCTTTACTCGAATCGGGCCCGATCCGAGAAAACGGTGTCCCTGGGTCAGCTCCCCGGCGGCGACTCCTCCAAAGGAAATCTTCAATGGCTTTCCGTCAAGGAGCGCAACGATCCAACGAATGGGCCGGATGAATCGTGCACCTTCTAAACCTGTCCAAGTCATCGATCTCGGCCACGCGAGGTCGTGGATCACCCTGGGCAAATTTTCATCCAGAACTTGCGCGCTGGTGCGTCCAAGCTTGACTTGTTTCGCAACGAGGTATTCGCCCTTCGGGGTTTGCACGAGATAAAGCTTGTTGAGTGGCAGCCCTTGTTTCTCCGCAAAGCTCTGGGCGGCGCGGGTCGGCGCGCCGACGGCATCGTAGGCAACGGCCTTCGGCGGCCCGGTCACCTCATTCACGACATCCGCCTGCTTCTCCGGGAGTCCCCGCACCCACGCCGTCAATCGGCGCGGAGCGCCAAATGTTTCCACAGTTACGTCATGGGAAAGACTCTCCGCCACCAACAGCTTTTCGATATTTGCGCGCAGCTCCTCTTCCGCCTTCGGAAGCATTCCCGCTGGAATCTCTTCGCAGCCAATTTCAAATAGCAGTTCCAACGTCCGCTCAACCGGTTTCATGGACGAGCCTCAGGGCGTGTCGGCATGCCACCGATTTGCTCAAGATAGGCGGATGCCGCGCGGCACGCCAGCGACCTCACCCGCGCCATAAGTGTCGCTCTCTCGGTCGTAGAGATCACACCCCTGGCGTCCATTAGATTGAATAAGTGCGAGCACTTGAGGCAGTGGTCATACGCGGCCAGCACGGGGTAGCGTGCGCGCTCCTTCCCTTCCGTGCTTGAAAAGCCATTCAGGAGTTCTTTGGCCTGCTTCTCGTGCAGTTCGAACTCGGAACGGATCAACGCTGCATCGCTGCGGTCGAAGCTGTATTCGGAAAGCTGCTGCTCTTCCGCGAGACGGATATCGCCATAGGACTTCTCCGCGGACCAGCGCAGGTCGTAGACGCTCTCGACATCTTGCAGGAATGCACAAATGCGTTCCAGTCCGTAGGTGAGTTCCACGGAGATGGGGTCGAGATCGATTCCACCGCTCTGCTGGAAGTAGGTGAACTGGGTGATCTCCAACCCGTCGAGGAGAACCTGCCATCCGATCCCCCACGCGCCAAGAGTAGGCGATTCCCAATTGTCTTCTTCGAACCGGATGTCGTGTTCCTTCAAGTCAATGCCGATAGCTGCCAGGCTTTTCAGGTAGACGTCTTGGATGTCAGCAGGCGATGGTTTGAGGACCACCTGAAATTGCATGTGCTTGTAGAGACGATTGGGATTCTCGCCGTATCTACCGTCGGCGGGCCGACGGCTCGGTTGGACGTAAGCGACCTTGTACGCGGAGGGTCCCAGCACGCGGAGAAATGTTTCCGGGTGCATCGTTCCCGCGCCGACTTCGACATCGTACGGCTGCTGAAGAACGCAACCCTGCCTCACCCAGAATTGGGAGAGCTTCAAAATTAAATCTTGAAAAGTAAGCCCTTTAATCTTCCCTTCAAGTTTTACTTTAGATTTCAAGCTGTCTCCAAAAGCTCTCTGGTTTTCAACTGCCGTTCCGTGTGATGTTCGATCCAATTGAGCGCCGCCTCACGCAACTCTTTCGCGGCTGGTTGACGAGCGGGCGGATCCACAATCCGATCAAGCCGCTCTCCGGCATAGCGCTCACCGAGTTGCCGCGCCTCCGCATGCATTGGCTTCATCCCCGAACGGCGGCACTTCTCGCACAGGAGGCCCGCGTTCCAAGTTGCATGATAAGCAGCCTGAGTACCGAGCGGGGTGCCACAGATCGCGCAGCGGTCGAACTGCGGTAGCCAGCCACCCAGTCGCACCGTCCAGAACGCGAAGTAACTGAGCGGCACCTCCCAGTTACCTGTTTTTTCAATCTCGCGCGCCGTCAGCAGAATCAGCCGGAACATCGCTTCCGCCACTTCATGTTCCGGAAGGACCGATTCAGAGATTTCACTCATAACGGCAAGCCCGGTGCTTAGGCCGTAATCGCTCTGCGCCTTGTGGAAGGACTCGAGCAGATCGCACTGCTGAATTCGCACCAAGTCCCGCGTCTCCCGTTCGAAATACCAGATCTTCACATGGGAGAGCACTTCCAGCGTGGAACCGAAGCGGTTCTTCAAACGCCGCGCGCCGGCGGCAACACCCCGCAATTTTCCGGACGCGCGTCCGAGAAAGCTGACGAGGCGATCGGCTTCGCCCAGCGGAAAGGTCTTCAAGATGATGGCTTCCGTTTCCCGGGCGGGCATGGCTGGTCGGCGCGCCGACGCCGTTTCGAACAAGGTGTAATTCCCTGTTCGATTCGCGCGCTCACGCAAGAGCTAATCTAATTACCATACACCGCGGCCCCATGCAATCTTTCCCTCGGAGATTGCAAAATTATTTTTTCAACGCAGTTTGCGGCGGATAGCCAGCCAACCAACTAACCAGATTCAACGCCTAGTTTTCCTACATTGATCCAAGTGCTACCTAGCATGAGATCGCGGGCCGCCTACTTGTTGCCAAGTGCCGATAAATGAAGTTTCTTCCCGGTTATTTCCGTTTGCCTTTTCCTTTCTCCCCTTTTCCGCTACTCTGCTCTCCGGCCAGTGTCCTTCGCACAGCACTGGGGCTCGGCCGAAGCGCATGTTCATACCACTCAAAGACCTGAACCCTCGGCGCAGCTACCCCGTGGTCAATACTTTGCTCATCCTCGCCAACATCGCGGTCTTCATTTACCAGTTCACGCTTCCCCCTCCTGCTTTCAAGATGTTTGTGACCGCCAACGCCACCATCCCCGCACGTATTCCTGCTTGGTTCTCCGGCCATACGAATTTCGAAGTCGCCTTTCTTCCGCTGCTGACCAGCATGTTTCTTCACTCAGGCATCGCGCACATCGCTGGCAATATGCTTTTCTTATGGATCTTCGGTGACAACGTCGAAGACTTCTTTGGTCACCTGCCCTACCTCTTGTTCTACCTGGTCTGCGGGGTCGGCGCCGGATTATTGCATATTCTTTTTAATTTGAGTTCGTCGCTCCCGGCAGTAGGAGCAAGTGGCGCAATCTCCGGAGTCATGGGGGCATATGCCCTGCTTTATCCACGGGCCAGAATTCTCACGTTGGTCTTTGTTTTCTTGGTGCCCATTCCGGCCATATTCATCCTGGGCTACTGGTTTCTGCTGCAGTTTCTAGGAGGGATCAGTGCGCTTGGCGCGACGGCCACCGGAGGCGTCGCTTGGTGGGCCCATGTGGGTGGTTTTCTAGTGGGACTATCCCTCACAAAGTTAGCGCAACGTGATTAAGGGTTCGTAGGGGAAATGCCTCGTGCGATTTTCCATATCTAAAGTATTGCTTTAAGTCGTTTTGACGAATGGCTAGTTACCCATTGTTCTAACCAATCGCCCACCGCCGACGTTCTATTTTCTCCGCTCAAGTCCGGCGTAACGAAATCTTCGCGCAGTGCGGACCTAACGGCGTCGTTCAACACCCCTGCCTCACTCTTCCACCCCAGAAACTCGAGCATCATCGCCGCCGCCAAGACAGAGCCCAAGGGATTGGCGATTCCCTTTCCTGCGATATTGGGGGCCGACCCATGCACGGGTTCGAAGAGCGAGGTCTTGCCCGGATGGATGTTGCCCGAGGGGGCCAATCCCAGGCCGCCAGCGAGTTGCGCGCCCAGGTCGCTGATGATGTCGCCAAAGAGGTTGCAGGTTACAATCACGTCAAATTGCCGCGGATCGCGAACAAGTTCCATCGCCAAAGTGTCAATGTAGAGGTGCCGCGATTCGATCTCCGGATATTCCTGCAGCACCTCCTTGAAGACCCTCTGCCAAAGGTCGTGGGCAAAGTTCAAGGCGTTGGATTTGTCGCTCATGCACAAGCGCTTCAATTTGTTTTGGCGGGCATATTCGAAAGCGTAGCGGATAATCCGTTCGACTCCCTTTCGCGAATTGACGTCTTCCTGCACGGCAATCTCGTCGGGCGTTCCCTTCTTGAAAAATCCGCCCACGCCTACGTAAAGCCCCTCAGTATTCTCGCGAAAAACCATCAGCCGGATGTCACGCTCCGTGCGGTCGCGCAGGGGAGTCAACCTGTCGTTCAGCAATTCAACCGGCCGGGCATTTACGTAAAGGTCCAGCTTGAAGCGCAACCCTAGGAGGATGTCAGAGGCGTGCTGGTTCGAAGGTACCCGGGGATCCCCCAGCGCCCCAAAGAGAACGGCATCAAACTCATCGCGCAGCATCTCGACGGCCTCTGCCGGCAGCGTGACCCCCTCGCGTAAATACTTGTCGGCGCCCCAGTCGAATTCGATGAATTCCATCTGGCGTTGCGCGGGCGCGGCAACTGCACGCAGTACTTTCACCGCCTCCGGAATGACTTCCTTCCCAATTCCGTCGCCCGGAATGACCGCGATGCGCGCGGCTTTTCCGCCGCGGCGCATGGGGAGTTTCTCTGCTCCGCTGATCTGTTTTGCCGTCATGTACGGAAAATGATCTCCTCGGACAGGATTCGTCCGGGCTTTGCGCCAGCCTCACGCCCTGGATAGGGCAAGCTAGCACGGCCGGCAGGAGAGGGTCAACGAAGGAAGGGCCATGCGTCGCCCGCCGGGCGGGTCAACGACGCAACCTATTTCAGCTTCGCGAATTCGGCTCTTGCAAACCTCAAAATAGGAATATCCGGGTCGGCATCTTTCCACTGGAAGAGGAAATCTTGATAGGCTCTGCCAGCGGCCGTCGAATAGCCGGCCAGGGCCTGTGCGCGTGCCTGACCGAGGCGGCTGAGGGCTCCCGCCCAGCAGTTCACAACTACTCCCTTGCTGTCCTGAATTTTTTGGAACTCCGCCAGCGCCCGCGTGCCCTGCCGCGCGCTCAAATACGCCTCTCCGCGCAAGTAGACCGGGATGAGGCAAGCGTTACTCAAATTGCCGATAAGCTGCCCCCGTTCGAAAGGTTTTACGGGCTCCAGAATTTCAATCGCCTTGGCGGAATTTTGTTGCATCAGTTCGAACTGCGCGAGAATCGTGGGCAGCCAGACCATCTGGATGACGGTGTTGGACACGTAGCGTGCCCGCAAATCGTCCAGGATTGCCCGTGCGCGAGGGGCATCACCTGCCCGCGCAAAGACGAGAGCCGCAAGAACCTGCGCATCACGGCTGTCCGGGGCGATCTTTAGAACTTCACTCGCCCCTTTCTTTGCTTCGTCCGAGTATCCGAAAACCGCCTCGCGAAGCGCCGAAAGCCCCTGCCAGATGGCGGCTGGCTCGGCCAGGTGTGCCTGTCTTGCCGATTCCACAGCCCGCCCGGAGAGCTCGCGCGCTTTTTTCAGGTGCCCCGCGTATGCTTCGGTGTCGGCTTGCAGGGCGAGAAGCATGTCTTCGCCGCCCGGCTTCCCCGCAGCCCAGGTCACTTCGTGTTCCATTGCCGACGAGTCGCTTTTCAAGAACGCCAGCGTGTATCTGTCGGCATGCATGGCCGGGTCGTCGAGTTTGCGCGCGAGCGCTTCATCCAGGACGGCTTGGGCCTGGTCGAGGCGAAGCAGCGAGATATCGGCGGTGGATAAATTCTCATACCAAGCCGTGCTGTCCGGATCCAGTCGCAGCGCTTCCTGAGCGGCAGCAGAGGCTTCCTCGTATTGCCCTATCAGAAAATATTCCGAAGAAAGATTGCCCCTGGCGATGTCGTCCCGGGGATAGAGCAGCGTCCATTCCTTATAGCTTGCGATGGCCTTTTGGACGTCGCCGGTCCCTAGATCGTAGTACAGCGTGGTGATATGCAGCCGGTCGCGTGCGGTCTGCCGGTCACCCAATTCGAATGCTTGCCGAATCTCCTCACCGGCGAGTGCGGTCTGATTGAGGTTGTAGTAGCTGACGGCCAGATTGGAGTGCGCCAAGGCAAATTTCGGATCCAATTCGAGCGCTTGCTTGAAAAAGGGTACAGCCTCCATAGCGCCCTTTTCGCGGGTGAGTTTTCGTCCCTGGCTGTACGCTTTGAGAGCCTCCAGTGAATCCGTTGCGGCTCGTTCCAAAGGAAGACTAAATTTTTGGAGCGAACTCTGCCCTTCTCCAAGTTCCCTGCGCAACTCTAAAGCAGCCAGCCCGAGCGCATGGAGAACACCACCGCGGCTGCCGGCTTCACGCTCTGCCTCAGCGATGGAGTCTCCGGAGTCGCAACGCAAAGCGAGGAGAGTTACGACATAATTGCCGCTTTCTTTCGAAATGCTGCCGGCTAGGTAAACCCTCGCGCCGGCCTGCTGGCAGACTTTCGGCGCCAGCTCGCGCGTGAGCGGGTCGCCGGTGGAGTGGCCCAGAAAACGGAGCCCTTCATCCACCTTCTCCTGAGACACAAGGTTAAGCCAGGGAGATTCCCCCAAGCTCACTGCCAGAGCTTCTCGCAGGGAACCATCGAAGACGGTGTCCCCTGTCGAGTTCGAGAAATCGGCGAGAACGATGGTGTCGGTCTCCGCAAGCTTCGGGCCACGGTGAAAATACCAGTAGGCGGCCGCCGCGGATGCAATGGCCAGTATCATCACGAGAGTCAGCTTTCTTCTCATGCGAGAGGACTTGCTCCTTGAGCTTCAACTACTGGCGTCTTGCGTTTATTGTATTGCCTCATTGTCGCGAACGCAGACCGTCCGCACCGGTGACTCGTCGCACAGGGCAGATTGGCGCAGATACTAGGGGGTAGGCGAACTCAAGTCAACGCAACTTTTGCCGGGGATTCACCCTGCGAGCTGGGAGTTTTCTCAGCGGGTTTCCGAGGGGCGGCCAGATTCAACCCAGTAAACTCCCGCCAGGGCCAGGCATCCTCCTAAGACCTGCTCCCAGGAACCCTTTTCACCAAGCCACACTATTCCCAGGATCGTGGCGCTGACGGGGAGGAGATAGGTAAACGCACTCAACTGCGACGCCTCCAGATAGCGCAGCAGCCAGAAATACAAAATGAGAGCGACCGCCCCGCCGAATACCGCCATGTAAAGCGTGCTTGCCCAGCTCTCCCACGGTATGGCCTGCCAATTTGCCGCTGGGCCCATGGCACGTGCCTCGTGAATCGCCAGGGGGAGCATCAACAGCGCGCCGGCAAAATGGTTGAACGCCGCCATCGTCAGCGAGTCGTACCTGCCCGCGACGCGCTTGCCGAGCACGGCATACATCGCGAAGCCCAGCGATCCGATCATCGTGATGCCATCACCAAGCAGAGAAGATGAATGCGCTGAGATTCCGTTCTCCGAGGTTAACAAAGCAATCCCAGCAAACGCGATGGCCATGCCCGTTGCTTTCCGCCAAGTAGTCTTTTCCACTCGCAGCAGCACCGCCAGCGCAAGCGTGTAAATCGGCCCTACTCCCACGATTACCGCCGAATGACTGACGGAGGTATAGTGCAGCCCGACCGTAAAACAAGACTGATTGACAGCGACCCCGAAGAAGCCCAGATACAAGAAGGTCCACAAATCGCGCCTCGTAAAACCAGCGCGGCTCGCTCGCGCGGCTTCCTGGAACATTGGCAGGCGCCTGCAAACGAAATAGATAGGCGCCATGGCGGCTCCGGCAATCACGATGCGGAAAGAAGCCATGGCGAGCGGGGGCAGATGCCGAAGCCCGATTTTCGCGGCGATAAAGTTCAGGGCCCAGATTAAAACGATGACACCGATCGAAATCGCCACTACGCTGCGGCCGGGCGCACGTCCGCTGGAGGTCTCTATGCGCACGGGTCAGGCCAGGCGTTCCATTCGGAAGGTGAGTTTTTCGATGCGCTGGCGCCGCGGCTCGTAACCTATCCCCGGCCCTGTCGGCACACGGATCGTTCCCTGCGGCGAAACGACCACTTCCGGCTCGATAATATCTTCCTGCCAATAACGCTTGCTGGCCGTCACATCTCCAGGCAGCGTGAAATTGGGAAGCGTCGAGAGCGCAATGTTGTGGGCCCGGCCGATGCCCGCTTCGAGCATTCCGCCGCACCAGACCGGTATGGCGTTCTGTTGGCAGAGATCGTGGATGCGGCGCGCAACCGTGTGGCCGCCTACGCGTCCAAGCTTGATGTTTATGATCTTGCAGGCACCGAGCGCGATTGCCGCTCTGGCGTGTTCCTCGCTGTGGATACACTCATCCAGGCAGATCGGCGTATCCAGTTTCTTTTGTAGTTCGACGTGAGCGTATAGGTCGTCCCAGCCGAGCGGCTGCTCGATCATCATTAGATAGAAGCCTTCGAGCTGCTTGAGCAGTGGCCAGTCGGCTAATCCGTAGGCCGAGTTGGCGTCCACCATGAGCTTGATCCGTGGGAATTCCTGACGCAGGCGCTTGACCGGCTCGAGGTCTTTCCCGGGTTTTATCTTCACCTTGATCCGCTGGTAGCCGGCAGTGAGTTCCTTCTTCACCGTCGCCACAAGGTCTTCGAGTGATTCTTTAATTCCCACCGAGACTCCGCTGGCGATTTCTTCGCGCGTTCCACCGAGGTATTTCCAGAGAGGCAGGCTCTTTTGCTTTGCTTCCGCGTCCCAAATTGCGGCCTCGAGCGCGCCCTTGGCCATGTTGTGACCGCGGACGTACTCGAGCATTTTCCACACTTCGCCGGCCGAGCTAAATTCTTTACCCTTCAATAGCGGCCAAAGAAAGTCCCGTAAGACGTGCCAGGCGGTTTCCGTCGTTTCCGGGCTGTAAGAAGGCGTCTCTCCTGCAACGCACTCACCCCAACCGGTGACGCCATTCACATCCGCCTCGACCAGCAGAATGCGCCGCACGTCGGTGCGTTCCACACTGGTTTCAAAGGGAGTGACCAGCTTCATTTGGATTTCCCGCAGGATGACTTGCCGCACTCTCATCTTCGACTCTGCACTCGCCTTTCTAGAAATCGCTCCAAGGCATTAACAGGTATGCCGCCGCGCCGGAGGGTGCCCTTCGCACCCCCACGGCAGCGTGACCGCGAGCGAACCACCTGAGGAACTCTTCGCGGACGCGCGCTTGTACTTTTTCGACTTGTGAGGAATTTTCATGCTTCCAACGCTCCAGTTCCGCGGGCAATTCAATGGTTCCTGGGACCTCCGGGGGTTCCTTCGTCAGGTCAGCCAGGCTGGCCACCACGCGGGCCGAATCCAGATGCCACTCCGCCACGAGCCGGTCCGTTGGAAACCCGCGGTGCAATGGACTGGTTGTAACTCCGTATAGATTTTCGCGGTATTGCCGGCAGATCGCTCCGAGCCGGTTCAAGTTGAAATGGGCATTACGGATTTCTAAGGGGTCGAAAGTCCATACAATCAAGCGGATTCCACGCCCGAGAGCCTCATCCCTCTGAAAGAGCTTCAACATTCGTCCTACACCCTGGTTGCGATAGTCGGCAAGCACTCCGGTCATGTGGGAGTGCAGATACACCCCGCCGTCACGCAGGCCGACGACAGATAATGTGTATCCGACTAATTTGTCCCCGTCGAAGGCGCCCAAGACTTGGCCGCCACTATGCGACGCCACCACGAACAAGGTCGCGGGTTCAACCTCCAGGTCCGTCTCGCCCCAAATCTGACGCTGCAGGTCAACGCAAAGGTGAAACTCTTCCAGGCGCTCGCATTTTCTAACGACGATCCTTTCGCTCATTTTCTCCGTGCTGCCTCTTCCGCAGCCCTGGCCGCGGTCATCTTCTCATTTCGCTTTGCCGTTTCCCACAGTGCTTCCATTTTGGGCCTCGGAATCTCCGCAAGCGCGCACCCCTTCTCTCTCGCCAAGCGTTCCATCGCCCGGAACCTCTTTGCAAACTTGGCATTTGCTTTCTTCAGCGCGATTTCAGGGTCCACGTGTACAAAACGCGCTAGGTTGACGGCGGCAAATTGCAAGTCCCCTATCTCTTCCTCGATCCTCGACTGGTCTTCGGTCTCCAGCGCGTGGCGAAGCTCTGCACCCTCTTCCCGGATTTTCTCGAAAATACCTTCCACGTCATCCCAATCGAAACCAATCCGCGCGGCGCGCCGGGTTAGTTGGAATCCTTCCAGCGCCGCGGGCAAGCCACGCGGAACGCCAGCCATAAGCGATTCCGGATTTTCTTCCTGCTTCGCATCGCCAGGCTCATGGCTTGTTCCCTTCTCACGCCGCTCCTCGGATTTGATCTGTTCCCAATTTCTTAGCACTTCGGCAGCGTCCTTTGCCCGCTTCTCCCCGAACACATGGGGGTGCCGCCTGATCATTTTTTGGTGCACTTCCCGAATCACGTCCGCAATCGTAAATCGGCCTTCTTCGCGCGCTATTTGTGAATGGAATACGATCTGCAACAAGAGGTCGCCCATCTCTTCCGCGAATTTAACGTCATCGCCGCCCTCGAGCGCGTCCAGGACTTCATACGCTTCCTCGATCAAGTAAGTCCGAAGCGAGGAGTGCGTTTGTTCCCTGTCCCAGGGGCAGCCGTTTGTCGCGCGAAGCCGTGCCTGCAGCGCAACCAGCTTTTCGAACCATTGTCCTGCGGTCAATCGCTCCCGCCTTGTAGTTTCTCGTGCTGCCGTGCCGCCTTTCCGCGCTTTTCTCGGTTGTTTTTTGTGGGAAACCATAACATGTCCAGTTGAACTTCCGGCGCAACAAGCGTTCCACTTTACGGTGCGCTAGCTGCTTTGACAAGCCTCGGGCGAACCGGGAGCATGCCAGCGCCGCTACCAAATGAATCGCCTCAATGCTAAACTTACGCTTGATATCTCTTGCTGAGGCTTACACTTTGTCCGATCAAAAGCAGGAAGAGTCATTCCGCGTTATCGATCGTCGCCCTTTTACTTCGGAGGGAGAGCTCCGCCAAGGAGTGGTCGACGAGAAGGAACGCGAGGCCAAGCGCGAGGCCGTGCGGCCTGCGCCAGCGGCTTCGGCGGAAACACCCAAGCCCGCTCCCCAGCCAGCCGCAGAGTCCGCCAAACGGCTGCCCGCGTTCGAAAATCTTGTGCGCATGCTTGGCAGCAACGCGGCCATGGTACTGGGCGCCTACACCGACCCAGGCACGGGGCAGCCGATGTTCGATCCCGAAGCGGCGCGCGAGCTGATCGACATGCTGGACGCCCTGCGCGAAAAGACCCTGGGCAATCTTGCGCCGGAAGAAGACGAAATGCTTCTCGACCTTCTCGGTAAGTTGAAGATGACCTACTTGGAGGTCAATCAGGCGATGGCGAAGCAAAACGCCCAGGCCAAAGCAAATACGCGCCCTTAATCGAGGGCGGTCGATGTGGCTGGCGCTGCCGCCCATGCCGACGCAACCGCCCAGCTGAACATGCTTCCCGTTCCTCTCAAGCTCACCATTCTCGGTTCCGGTACTTCCATGGGCGTGCCTACGCTCGGCTGCCATTGCCGCGTATGCCGTTCGAAGGATCCCCACGACAACCGTTCAAGGCCTTCTCTCCTCCTCTCGCGAAACGGGCAAAACGTCGTCATAGACACCACGCCCGATTTTCGCCAGCAGGCCCTGCGCGCGGGGATCGACCGGCTCGATGCCGTGCTGCTGACCCACGGACATGCCGACCACATCCTCGGCTTCGATGACATTCGCCCGTTCAACATCCACCAGCGGGCTGCGCTTCCGGTTTACGGTAATGAAGAAACGTTCACTATCCTGCGCCGCGCGTTCTCGTATGTGTTCGACGATAGGCCCACTCTCAGCACCGTCCCGAGGGTCACACTCAATGTAGTAAGAGGACCGTTCGAACTTCTCGGCTTATCCTTCGTTCCCTTGCGCGTCGTGCATGGCGATATGGAAGTACTCGGGTTTCGCATGGGGCGGGCCGCGTATCTTACGGATTTCAGCGATGTGCCGGCGTCAACGCGCGCTCAACTCGAAGGGCTCGACGACTTGATCATCGACGCACTGCGTGACATTCCGCATCCCATGCACCAGACGGTTGACCAGGCGCTCACTCTCATCCAGCAGCTCAAGCCGCGCCGTGCCTGGTTCACGCACATCGCCCACGATCTGCCTCACGAGGAAACCAACGAGCGGCTGCGCAAGATGGGATTCCCTAACGTGCAGCTTGCTTACGACGGCCTGCAATTTGATGTGCAAGTCAACGAGGAATCGGCAGGGCGCGCAAGGCTCTCGAGGGCCGGTCAAAACACGGGAACGCTCTCGGCTTTCGGCTCCGCCGCGGATTGGGCCGAGCATTACGGCCGTACCACCCGCGGAAGCGTCCTCACAATCGGCAATTTCGATGGTATTCACCTCGGCCACCAGACCATCTTGCGCGCCGTCGTCGAGCGCGCCCGCAAAACCAATGCTGTTGCCACCGCGCTCACCTTCGATCCGCCACCGCTCAAAGTCCTCCGCCCAGAGTCCGCGCCGCCCCGGCTTTCGACGAACGCCCAGCGCATGGAATGGTTCAGCGTCGTCGGGTTGGAAGCCGCCGTTGTGCTTCCCTTCACGATGGCCCTCGCCAAGTTATCCCCTCAGGAGTTTGTCGAGATGATCCTTGTTCGCGATTTGCACGTCCGCTCCGTTCTCGTCGGCGAAAACTTCCGCTTTGGTCATAAGCAGGCCGGCGACGTGCACTTGCTCCGGGAGCTCGGAAGAAAGCACGGCTTCGAAGTCATCATTGTCCCGCCCGTTGTGGATTACGGCGAAGTTGTTTCCAGCACTATCGTCCGCGGCAAAATCTCCGCAGGCGATGTCACGCGAGCCGGGCGTCTGCTCGGCCGGCCATTCTCACTTACCGGAGAAGTCGTCGGTGGCACAGGCACCGGCCGACGATTCACCTTTCCGACACTGAATCTCGCACCCGAGCAGGAACTTCTGCCAGCGCGCGGCGTGTACATCACGCGCACCCAGTTAGATGGCCATACCAGGCGGTACCGGTCGGTAACCAACATCGGCGTGCGCCCGACGTTCAACGGTTCGGCACTAAGTGTCGAAACCCATCTGCTCGATTTTCAGGGGGAAACCACACCAAAACGGATCGAAGTCCGCTTCTGGAAGCGTCTTCGCGAGGAAAAGAAATTCAGTGGTGCGGAGGAATTGCACGCGCAGATCGCCCGCGACATCGCCGCGGCGAACCGTTTCTTCTCCCGCCTTCGCCGCTCCCGCTCACTCCGCCAACCGACCACCGCTGGCGGTTGACCCTTCGGCTGCGCCGCTTTCGTACAGCCCATTCCCTAAGCTTGTCATCCCGAACCCGGTCGCCTGTTTTTGGCGAACGGCGGTGAGGGATCCGCTTTACAGTTTCTTATTTGGCGCTTGGTATTAGAGGAGCTCCGCCCGCCCGGGCTTCAGCCCGGCTCTTCGTTCTCGCTCGCAACCGCTTTTCGTTTTCTCGTCACTCGCCACTGCTCTTCACAATCGACGGTCGGCCATGTGGCCGAAGCCCTGCCACCCGCCAAGTCCGGCAATCACGAACTTGGCGGAAACTTCTGGACAAAGCGGTAGGACCCTTTGCTACCCCGCCGTTGCAGGTATTCCCTGGATTTCAGAGCCATAAGAATACTTGGAGGGCTGAAATTATAGCCGTCTCTGCCAAGCTCGCCGAGCACATCCCCGAGGGTGCGTTCACTGGCAAAGAATTCCTTATGATAGAGACCGTCAACAGCTCCAGATGGTTTGGTGGATGGGGACTTCTCGACGGACTGAGCACGTTTCGCGGGCGGGCCGGCATGCGGGCGCACCTCCGCGAGCACTGCCTCGCCTTCAAATGTTCTTCCGCTGTCCGAAACTCGGATTTGGATTTTCATGTGAGCATTCCTTTAGTTCAGGCGCAATTTGTCAGCTAAATCTAGAAATATTCTTCGCACCCCAAGATCAGTAAGCCGATAGGAGCCATTACTCATTCGGATGACCTCGCGCCTTAACTCCAGCTTTTGAATGGCTTGGGTTATGCGACCGGGCGTCTTCCCTACGAAATGTCCTAGATTCTCCCGCGTCAAGCCCTCTTCACCCCCATCACGAAGCAAGACCAATATCTCCTCGTCAGCAGTGCAATCTGTTCTCTGGACTATCCGCCGCGGCCCGTACCTCCCGACAGCGGGAATCTCGTATCGCAAAATCTCGCGAATAGCTTTCGCAACCTCTTTTCTGTCACCAGACCAAAAAATGCGCAACAATTCCGAAAGCGCCCATTTAGAGTTGTCGATGACAAGCCGCGAGTCCAGCTGATTCGCCGTGAAGAGTGGATCTATGTGGATTGCCCCCCTGTCGCTGCGGAACTTGTAGATTGTCCTCAAAACCCGGCAAATATGAAGTGCCGACTTCCTGTCTGGGAATGCGTGGTTGTTTTGATTTTTCGGGTCTTCGACGTACCCGAGGCATTCGTTGACCGCCTTCGTCCGATTCAGATTTCCTGAATCTACGTGATATACAAGCCGGGCGGCTGCTTCTACAAACTGCCCGCCGTCGAGAGTGGCCGGCTCCCAATCGCGGAGGATGTACCTCTTCTCCTGCGAAATGTATTCCTCAATGAGTTGTTCAGTCAGCACGGCATCCAATCGAAGGGTTAGGTCTCTAAGCAAGGCTTCCTTGTCAACGAGCGCCATTTGGATCATTCCCTATTTTTCTTGGGCAGATCATGTTCCACGAAGTTCTCACCGATGGGAGTAATCAGTATTCGCGCAGTATCTCCAGTATCGATCCATCCTTTATTCCTATTGGTGTCCAAAAGACTCTGATAAAGAGCCCCTGGGAGACGCGCGCCTACTTCTTTGTAGCAAGTGAAAATATGGTTTGGCGTAACGTCCTCGATCTCCCGCAATCGGTTCAAGTAGTAAACGAAGACCGTGTTCTGTTCCGTGAACGTTTCAGGTTTCTTTTGCGCGTAGAATTCTCGCAAGGCTGGAGTGTTTCCAGACTTCTTCAAATCTAGATCCTTTACGAATGTAGGGTGAGCCGCCTGCTTTGGGCCCCGTTGCTTCTTGACGCCAGAGTCGGAAGACCTGCCAAGACGCTTCGGTTTCGCGGGACCGCGCCCTAGATGCCTCTCAACCAGAATCTGAAACGCTTCGGCTCTAATATCCGGGGACACGCCTTTTAGTTGCGCGTCGATTTTTTTGAGCAATTCCGCGTCGGCCTCTATAGTTCCGTTTTTCTCGTTCATTTTTATCGCAACCTCCTAACTCAGTTTACACGTCCTTTTTGCAAAAAGCAAGAAAAGATATAGGAAGATTATTAACGTACGCTGAGGTAGAATCCCCTGTTTCCACAGTATTTTCCACAGGATCGCCTTGGTCGCGTAGTAGATGACTTCCATTACCATCTACCGTATCGATGGAACTGATTGCAAATAGACGACCACATCACGCACACTTCGCCCTCAGCGCGGACCGCTGGCGCACTCATCGGCTGAGGATCGGTTAAAGCAAACGGACGCGCGGCAGATGCCCGGGCCCCGCTAGAGAGAGCATTTCTCAGACAAAATGGCATTGTTCACTAAATTGTGGGCCTACTGGCGACCACCTACGCTCTGGGCAGCGACACGCGGCCTCAAGTATTGAATGCTGGCGGAGCGAGCCGGAAGTATCCGGATTCAGTCCAGG